>Ga0114956_1000212_pt1 | contig 38089 bp, 38 predicted proteins | sample MaitaG_FD_87304 | JGI IMG/M metagenome (GOLD analysis project Ga0114956, IMG submission 87304) | Marine algal microbial communities from Maine, USA - Maine_Asex2 metaG | ecosystem: Host-associated > Algae > Red algae > Unclassified | place: Maine, USA | collected 2015-01-05 | reverse complement strand
CTTAGCTTCCGAGGCTCTTGATGGCCGCGAACTCTTCGGCATACTCGTCGAGCAAGCCTCTCTCGAAATCATCACGGAGCGGCTCATAGACCGCCTGAACGTTGGCTTGGTAACAATCCAGATCAGCGAGCGCCAGCTCAATCTCACTAGCCTGTAGGTCGCGCAGTGCCTCGATGTCCAGGCCCGGCAGCTTGTCGACGTCGAGCGTCTCGCCGGTAAAGAGTGCTTCACCCTCTTCGTCGCTGAGCGCAGCTAACGCGGCCCCAATTGGTGCGGTGATCACGCCGAGGCGCTCTCCGACTTCGGCCTCGGGGTCATCGAGATTGGCGAACTCAGGGAACCCGGACTCGCTCATGCAGCGAGACCACTCGGCGATGACCTGAACCATCTCGCGAGTTTCGAAGAGAGCAGCTTCGCCTTCGTCGTACCGGTCGCCGAATTCGCCGAGCCCTTCAACCGCTTCTTGACCCTCGGTTTTGATAATCGACTCGCCGATACAGCCTTGTTCACCGAGAGGGAGGGTGTCGTCGACTGGTCCACCGCCAAGTCCCGCTATGCCCACACCATTCAGGGTCAGGGCCCATATCTCGCGCTCCGCAGGGCCAAGATCTCCAAAGATCGCAGCGTTTGGATTTGTGGCCTGCCCCTGCGCTATGGAATCGAAGGAGGTGGAGATGCCGAATCCAAATTCAGATGTCCACTCCTGAAACGTAAGCTCATTCTGGCGATCCTGCACCTGATTTGTTGGGGCGCCAGCCACGACGAACTCGAAACCTTGCCGGGCCATGCAAACCAGGATTGATTCCTCGACACGGATCCGGTACTCAGCGAGCGCAGCATCGAGGCCACCTTCGTCGGCGAACAACGCGCCGAGAGGCGACGAAGCCGCCATCGACGTCGCTCCATCGCTGACCGATGGGCCGGTGCTCGCCGACTCATCGGCGTTGTCGTCGCCACCGCCAGATGCGCTCCCCGAAGGACTCTCGGTTTGATCGTTGGCCGCATCACCTGATGTGTTGGTCGAAGCATCGGCTTGTTGCGCGATTGACACATCTCCGCCGGTCGAGGAGCTCGAACAAGCCGCTCCAATCACCGAAACAAGAAGCAGGACACACAAGCGTCGTTTCATGCATCCCACACTAACCGCTGCGTTCCGAGCGGGGTGCAAGCCGCAAGACCTAGGGGGATCGTAGAAGTCGTCGCTAGAAAGCAGGGCTTCGGCGGGGAACGAGCCGAAAGCCGAACTACCCGAGTCCCCGCAGGTCGACGGTGAAAATAAGGGTTTCGTTTGGACCAATGACGCCACCAGCGCCGCTGGCGCCGTAGCCCATTTGGGGCGGGATCGTGAGGCGGCGTCGGCCGCCGATCTTCATGCCAGCAACGCCTTCGTCCCACCCTTGGATGACCATGCCGCCGCCGAGTGCGAAGGAGAAGACGTCGTTGCGGTTCCAGGATGCGTCGAACTCTGCACCGGTTGACCAGGACACGCCCACGTAGTCGACGTTGACAATTGCGCCTGCGGTCGCTTCGGCTCCATCACCGACGACGAGGTCTTCGATCTTGAGTTCAGCTGGCGGGTCGCCGGCAGGTACTTCGATGACAGGCTTCACACTGGTGTCTTCCATGGGGCCGAACCCTATCGCTACTGCGCGTCGTGGCGAGAAGTTCTTCAGCATGGGAACAACGCGAAGTTCTGTATTCCCTAGAACCCGGCCGGCACTCAACCAGATCCACTCAATAATGTGTTCTGCCGCCAGCGGATGGTCGTAGTTGCGCTGCTGGGCTGTTGGAGCGCTGTTGCGAGCGGCTATCAATAAGGGGTGACCGCTGTACTAACCGACACCGACCTCCTTGCTCAGGCATCGGCCGCCGTAGCAACCGCTCACGCGGTCGTTGCAGCAGGCATCGCCACCGCGAAGAACTCAGGTACCTCCGACCAAGACCAACAGCTGGTGTACTCATTGGCTCACGCGGCGAGCGCAGCTGCAATGGCTGAGTCCGCGTTGGCTTACGCAACGGTGGGCGAGCACGAGGCCCGTCTGGCTCACGTGTTCATCGGCCGCCAGCTCAGCGAATTGGCATCGATGTTGTGGGCCCGATCGGGCGACTGGGGTGTCGATGCAACCGCCTTGGATTCGACCCGCACTTACGCAACCATTGTGACCGCACCCGCCTATGTTGGCGCAGCAGCCGCCACACCTGGTTCAGCCAACCTGCCCGATGATCTTGGGATGGTCGCCACCACGTTCCGCCAGTTCGCCAACGAACGGGTTGCGCCCCACGCCGAGGCAATTCACCGCCATGACCTAGACATTCCACAGGAGATCATCGACGGGGTCGCCGAACTAGGTTGTTTTGGGCTGTCGATTCCCTTGGAGTACGGCGGCTCGGCATCGGGGTCGGTCGACGACTACATGGCCATGGTGATCGCAACCGAAGAACTGTCGACGGCTTCACTTGGAGCGGGCGGCTCGCTGATCACTCGACCCGAGATCTTGGCCCGAGCGATCGAGGCCGGCGGTACCGAGGAGCAGAAGCAGCGCTGGCTGCCTTCGATTGCCTCTGGCGAAACGTTGTGTGCAGTGGCTGTCACCGAACCCGACTTTGGCTCCGATGTAGCAAACCTCAAGGTCAGCGCTACGCCCGAAGAAGGCGGCTGGCGGATCAATGGTGTTAAGACCTGGTGCACGTTCGCGGGGCGTGCAAATGCACTTATGGTCCTTGCTCGAACCAACCCTGACCCCGAGGCGAAACATCGTGGCCTGAGCCTGTTTGTGGTCGACAAGCCCAGCGACGACGGCCATGATTTCCGCCACGAAGTCGACGGTGGCACGTTAGAAGGTCGAGCGATCGCCACCCTTGGCTACCGAGGAATGCATAGCTACGAGGTCAGCTTCACTGACTGGTTCGTGCCCGCTGCCAATCTGATCGGAGCCGACGAAGGGCTCGGCCGTGGCTTCTATCTGCAAATGGCCGGGTTCGAGAACGGACGAATTCAGACCGCAGCCCGAGCCGTTGGCGTCATGCAACGAGCATGGGAAGTCGCCAGCGAGTACGCCAACGAGCGTGTCGTCTTTGGTGCGCCGATCGCTGACTACGAACTCACCCAAGTCAAGCTCGGCACGATGGCAGCAATCATCCAGATAAGTCGCCAGTATTCGTACGAAGTTGCTCGCAAGATGGCCAGCGGCGATGGCTCGCTCGAAGCATCGATGGCCAAGGCCTATGTGTGTAAGGCTGCCGAGTGGGTGACCCGCGAAGCGCTGCAGATTCACGGAGGCATGGGTTACGCCGAGGAATACGAAGTGAGCCGCTTGTTTGTCGATGCGCGCGTGTTGTCGATCTTCGAAGGCGCCGACGAAACCTTGTGCCTCAAGCTGATCGGTCGGCGACTACTTGCGTAACGGCGCAGCGTAATCACCGCCGAACAAATGCGCGTTTAGACTATTGGACTCACTAATGTCGGGCGCTCAAAGAGATTGCGAGCCCCAAGGGTGATCGCTGCCAAGGAACCCTGTGGCTGAAACAACTGATACGCCGCGTGGCCCGACTGGCCCCGCCGAAGGGCCCGGGTCCGGTGACCAGCCCGGCAATGCGCTGGCGGTGCCGTCTTTCCGTGCGCTGTGGCTGAACTCTCTCACGTTTTACCTCGTCGCGAACGCGCTGCGATTCGTGTATGGCTGGATCGTGCTCGACGGCCTAGGCAAGAGCGAGCGTTGGCAAAGCGGCGTGGTCTTCATCCTTGGTGTACCGCTGCTCGTGTTGCTGCTCCCCGCTGGAGTATGGGCAGACCGGTTCGACCCAAAGCGGATGCTGGTTGGCAGCCAGCTTGCATTGTTCTTGGTCATGGCCGGCACGGCGATCTCTATGGGCGACGGCGCCGGTTCTTTGCCGCTGCTCATTACCTCGGCCCTGCTTGCGGGTGTGGTGACTTCGATCGGGTCCCCCGTTCGGTCATCCTTGATTCCCGCCTTGCTCAAGGGCCCGCTGCTCTACAGCGGTATTGCTCTCAATGCGATTGCGCTGACACTGTCGTTAGTGCTCGGAGCGGTGAGCGCACGAGCGTTCGGCAATTGGTTCGGATTCGACGGCGCCTTCTGGTGGCTCGCCGGGCTGACCCTCGTTGGCACCATTGCGCTGGCAGGACTCAAATCGCCGGGGCCGGCGACGTCGGGCAATCGAGCGACGCTGAGCGAGGCGGTGACCGAAGGTCTGCAATACGTGTGGAACGAGCACGGCATGCGAGCGCTGTTCGTGTTGTTGTCGGTGTCGGGGCTCATGATGACTCCGATCATGTTCGTAACGCTCCAGGCCTACATCAAGTCTGACCTTGGTCAAACCGGCGGCGACGCAGCCCCCATGTTGGCCCTTATGGGTGTGGGCATCGCCATTTCGTCGGTGTTCATCATGCGCCGGGGCAGCATGGAAGAGAAGAGCGTCAAATTCATGCGAGCGATGCTGGGCGGCACTACCTGCATGTTCCTCATGGGCTGGACAACGGCGTTCTGGCAGGTGCTCGTGCTTGCGGTTGTCATGGGTATGTGTGGTGGATTCTTCATCAACATGAATCAGGGTCTGATCCAATCGAACACGCCGCCCCCAATGATGGGCCGGGTCATGGGCCTCTACGCACTCGTTTCTGGCGGGCTCACGCCGTTCGGCGCACTGGCGCTGGGGTTCTTGGGCGAGAAGTTCGGCAACGGACTGGCGATCAAGATGGTGGCGGGCTTGGCATTCTCGATCGTGTTATGGGTTTATCTGCGTAATCAGGCCATTCGCAAGATCAGCTGAGAACCCGGGCCGGCCATGGGCGGGTGCGGCGCGATACCGTCGTGGCTGTGTCGGATTTTGCGAATGAGCCGTTGCTCGTCAACGATTTGCCCGAACTACACGACGATAACTTTGTTGCCGTAGACCCCAACCTCTTGCGTATTTCGCTGATCGGCACCGCCATGTTCGCGGCCGCCGTTGTAATCGCTGCCGTCATCGTGGCCATTCTCGGCAGCGATCCCACATGGGTCCCGATTGCCATCTTTGGTGGACTGCTCGGCCTGGCGCTGATACGGGCAGGAATGCGGATAATCGAGATCCGCCACATCGCTTATCAAATCCGAACCCACGATCTTTCTTACCGCAGTGGCGTGCTCATCAAAACCGTTGCCACCGTGCCCTTCGTGCGCATCCAGCACGCCCGGATTCGACAAGGACCGGTGCAACGGCGATTTGGTTTGGCGACACTCGAAGTCAGCTCGGCCGGACCTGATCTCGAAATACGTGGCCTCGCAATCGAAACTGCCGAACGACTAAAGGTACTGGTGGTCGACCGGGCTGGCGATCTCGACGAATCCGGAACTCGGGCGACAACCGACCCGTCTTCGCACCTCACGTGACACGGCCGCCCCCGCCCCCGCCTGCACAACCAGGCTTCCCTATTGCGGTGCCGCAGAGACCGAGTGACCTGTCGGTTCCGCAACGCCAATCGCTGTGGGCGGTCGCCTTTCTTGCTCTGCGCACGTTGCGCTCGGTCGGGCTGGTCCAACTCGCGATCGGTGTTGCATTTCTGTTCGCTCGAGTGCCGTCGGTGTGGCTCTTCATGGCGCTGATAGCCCTGGTTGGCGTTGGGCTCTTTCTTGGCGCAACGTTGCAATGGTGGCGCTATACGTTCGCGATTGTGGGCGGTGAATTGAAGGTGGAACGTGGGGTCGTGCGACGCCAGAGACTGTCCATTCCTCTCGATCGAGTGCAGAGCGTTTCGCTTGAGCAAAAGCTGCTGCACCGGATCGTTTCTCTGGTGGAGATCTCTGTCGATACCGCCGGCACCGACGAGGCCGAGTTCGTGATCGACGCCGTTGATCACCGAGTGGCAGAGACGCTTCAGCGGGTCGTCGCCGGCCACAAGGTCGACGATCTTGGGGCTTTCAAAACCAACGGCGAACCAGAGAGTGCGGTCCATCCATGGCCTGACCGAATCATTCTGTCGCACTCGCCGGCACGGATACTGAAGGTTGCTCTAACAGAAACCCCGTTTGCTGGTTTGGTGCTGATCGCTCCGATCGTTGCCGTTGGCGATGACCTAGCGCAGTTTTTGCCGTTCGACCCGCCCGACGTGGAAGGGACCCAGGCCGGTTGGTGGTTGTTGTGGTTTGTGCCGCTGCTCCTGCTGGCCGGGCTAGCTGTGAGTGTGGTGCTAAATGTGGTGCGGGTGTTGTTGACCGACTGGAATCTGACATTGCAGACCTCGAGCGCTGGTTTGCGACGAGACGCCGGGCTGTTGTCAACGACGAGCGTGGCGGCGACCGTGCCGCGGGTGCAGGTGTTTCAGGTCCACCAGACTCTGCTGGAACGACTGGCTTCGTTTCGCACGATCAACCTGGCCACGATCGGAAACGTGAAACTGGTGGTGCCGGGATGCGACGCTGATCAAACCGCAGCGGTGCGCTCCTTAGTGCTCGAGGATTCGAGTGGGGTCGAGGAGCCCGGCGAGACGGTGTCGCAACAGGAGATCTTTCTCCGAACTCGCAACGCACTGATCTTTGCCACACTGGTTGCCGCTCTGCTCTACTTCCTGTCGGCTGCGGGGTGGTGGAGCATCTTGGCTCTGTTGTTTGCGCCAGCCGTGTGGGCGAAGACTCGGCGGACTGTGCGGCTTCGACGATGGGGGATGACCGCAGACGCGGTGGCTGACTATCAACAGTTCCTGACCTGGAAACGCCAAGATGTTCTGCTTCGCAAGGTCAACGCGGTGTCCGTGCGACAGAGCCTCTTTGAGCGCAAACAAGACCTGGGAACCGTAAAGCTCATGACTGCCGCAGGAACGATCTCCATCGGCATGCTGCCGATCACCCAAGCTCGACAGCTTCGGGACCGCGTGCTCTTTGCCGTGGAAACCGACTCGCGTCCCTGGATGTAGCGACGCTGCATATAGCGACGCAGGTATCAGGGCATTCGCCACACTGATACATGCCGGGGCGAATCGCCGTCGAATGTCGTTCGGTTCCAGTCGGCCCACCGATGTTCGAGTTCCATGCCTGCAAGCTGGGCCATAAGGTCAAGCTCGGCAGGCCACGCGTAGCGGAACGCTCCAGAGAGGGTTCGAGCCTGGTCGCTGTCGAAGTAGTAATGATGCGATACCACGATCTGATTCACCTGGTCGATGTATTCGTTGAATCCCAAGTGCTGCTTGGAGACATCGAAAGGCATGATTGTTTCGCCAACGGGCAACCGTTGGATCTGGGGCACGCCGACCTCGATCACAAACCGGCCCGCTGGTGCCAGGTGGGCGGCTGCGTTGCGAAAGCACGCAACCTGCGCGGCCTGGGTTCGTAAGTTTCCGATCGTGTTGAACACCAAATACACGAGCGACGCATCGTCGCAGACCTGTGTCGTTGTCATATCGCCGGTGGTGAGCGTGATCTGTTCGGACCCTGACTTCTGGGCCAGCTCAGCCAGCATTGCTTCGCTGAAGTCGATGCCGTACACCGTCACGCCGCGCTCGGCGAGCGGCAGCCCGATTCGCCCCGTGCCGATGGCGAACTCAACAGCTGAACCTTGGCCCGCCAACTCCACCAGCATGTCAACGGTCGGTCTAACATCGGCAGACTCGAACCGACTGGAGTGGGCGTGGTCATAGGCCGCAGCGACATCGGCGCTCAGATGTTCGTCGGGCTTAGACAGATGTTCAGCAAGTTCCACCGCACGACCTTGTCACGAACGGTGCGACGAATGCACCCACATTTGTGTGGACCAGCATGCCTATGGCAGTGCGACTGCCTTCTCGTCGACTTCGAGCCAGCGGAAGTAGTGGTGGTAGAAGTGGCGGATCTTCTGCTCGTTGTACGCCGCGAACACGACTTCTTGCTGCTTCTGCGCTCGAAGGCCTTTTTGGACCAGCGGCAGATTAAGTGAGTCTTGTTGGAACACTTTGGCGAGACCGCCAAGTTCGGTGGCCACGGTCCAATCGTCGTCGATACCGAGCTCGGTGAGTTTGGCGGGTGCCGGCCGGCCGCTCGGGGGAGTCGGGGGAAAGAACATGACTTCCATGATGCAGGTCTCGGGATCGGAGCCGTTGGGTCGGAACCGGTAAAAGATCGGGTTCAGGCAGCCCCACGGGGACCAATTTGGGAAGACCGAGTAGAAGATGGCGTCGATCATCTGAGCGTCGGCGAACTTCTCGAAGTCGATTGAGTCACCGTAGGTCTCGCGCATGAGGTCACGCTTGGCGTCGGCCAGGAACGCTCGTATCTCGCCCGGCTCGGTCAGCTCCGGGGGCGGGTTCGGCGACAGGAGTGGGATTTCGTCCATGCCGGGCAGGTTGGGGCCGCCGACCCACATGCACAGGTGCGGATCTGCCTGGGTCTGGTCGCCTTCGAGCCAGTTGCCGTCTTGGTCAAAGAAGCTGTCTTGGCCATCAAGGTTGGTGACCTTGACCCGATTCTCTTCGACCCGCTCGTAGAGGTGCCCATTCATGGGGTGCCGCCACTTGGCGAATTGGCGGCCATCTTCGAGCCGTTCGTAGTGCGGCATGCCGTGCAGGTGCGGACTCTCGACGCCGTGAGGCGAGATAGCGCGTGAGTGGTTGTGCCACACGTCGTAACGACTGTTGGCATCGCCCAGGTTCTCCATGAGCGTCGGGTGGGTTGCGACCACGTGGTAGGACTCCATAAACGCTTCGTGACAGACCTTCCAGTTCATGGGCATGATCTTGGAAACGTGAGCGGCCTTATAACGCTCAGTAAAAGGAAGCTGTTCGAAGTGAGTGTCCAAGCCGGTCAAGAACTCTGCCAGCGGAGCCGCCTCGAGGTCCGGGTTGATGAACACGAACCCCTGCCACGTGTCGACTTTGGCTTCGGGAAGGTCGTAGTCGGCGGTGTCAATATCGGGGAAGTCCCATTCGCACGGGATTTCTTTGAGCGAGCCGTCGTTGTTCCAGCACCAGCCGTGGAACGCACACCGCAGATTGATTGCGCCTTTGCCATCGGTTTCGCGGAGCTTGCGGCCGCGGTGCAGGCAGGCGTTGTGATACGCCTTGATCTGGTCCGGTGCGGTGCGCACGATCAAGAACGACAGATGGGCGATGTCATACACGTGGTAGTCGCCGACGTTGGCGATCTCCTCTTCGAGGCACGTCAGTTGCCAAACGCGGCTCCAAAGCTTTTCGACTTCGAGGTCGTGCCACGCCTGCGCGTGATAGACCGCAGCAGGCACCCGAGTGTTTCCGGGAGCCAGATTCGACTCCTCGGCCAGGATCTCACTCACGGGGTGGCTGTCTACCTGCAGCAAATCGGTGAAGCTGATACCGAGTGGCTCTTTCGTCTCTGTCATGAATCCTGTTCGCTCCCAGTTCGGTTTTCCTTCAGCCCAATAGTGGCAGTACGTTCGGGTCGTGACCAATCTCGACGACGTTGCCGCTATCAACCGCCTTCGTTATGAGTACGCATTCGGAATCGACACCCGTGACTATCAGCTCTTGCGCAGTGTCTTCGTCGAAGACATAACCGTGGACTTCACGTCATACAGCGGTGGCGAAATCGCCAAGCTCACCGCCGATGACTGGGTAGCTCGATGCGCCCGACTCTTCGATGGGCTCGACGCGACCCAACACTCGATGATGAGCCCGCTTGTCGACATCGACCCGTCAGGGAACCGTGGCCGCCAACGCACGTCAATGCAGGCTGCCCACTTTCTCGACGGCGTCGAGTTCACTCTCGGAGGCTGGTACGAGGACCAACTCGTGCGCACCGATATCGGGTGGAAAATCGGGGCCGTGCAACTCACCGTTACCTGGCGCCGCGGCGACGAGACCATCATGCACCGCTCCGGTCGGGGGTAGCCCGGCTTTGAGCTCGTCCGTCGCTGCTGGCTGGGTTGCACCGAATTGCGGGGCGAGGCTTCCAAGCTGGCTCAGCTTTCCCGAAGTGACTTAGAGAGCGTACATTTGTTATGCGCACCTGTGTCTGTCCGGAGGAACCGTGGAATTCGAATTGAGTCCTGAGCTGCAAGAACTGCAGCTTCGTGCCCGCAAAGTCGCTGCCGAAGGGGTAGCCGAGTTCGGCCGCTTCAACGACAGTTGGATCAACGGTTTCTCGAAGGGCTTTGCCCGCAGAATGGCTCAAGAAGGTTGGATCGGCATGGGCTGGCCGGTTGAGCATGGCGGCCAAGATCGCCCGCCGATCGAGCGGGTCTTGGTGGCCGAAGAGATGATCAGTGTTGGTGCGCCGATCGCTGCTATGTGGTTTGCTGATCGACAGATGGGGCCAACGCTTATTGCCTATGGCACCGCCGATCAACAAGCCGAGTATCTGCCAGCAATGTTGGCCGGGGAGACCACGTGGTGCATCGGCATGAGTGAGCCTGACTCCGGCTCTGACCTTGCTTCACTCAAGACATCGGCAGTTCGCGATGGTGACCATTTCGTGATCAACGGCCAGAAGATCTGGACAAGCTTCGGTGATCAAGCCGACTTCTGTTACATGATCTGTCGCACTGATTCCGAAGGGCCCCCACACAAGGGCATCTCCGAAATCGTGGTGCCCATGGATCTGCCCGGCATCGAAGTTCGACCAATCCAGGACATGACGACCAATCGTCATTTCTGCGAGGTCTATTTCACCGATGTGCGCGTGCCGGTCGAGAACCTAGTCGGTGTCGAGGGTGACGCCTTCAAACAAACGATGGTGCAGCTGGCTCATGAGCGAGGCGGCATCGACCGGCTGGTTTCCAACCGGGCCCTGTTTGACATCGCGCTGGAAAAGGCCGATAAGACCGACCCACTCGTGCGTCAAGAAATCGCTAGGTTGGAGACCGACTACCGGGTCGGTCGACTGCTCGTGTATCGCGAGGTCCTGAAACAAGCACCCGCTGGGTTCAGCGCGGCAACCAAGGTGTACTGCACCGAACATCAAACCCGCGTCGCCGAGTTTGTCTCGCGAACGCTTGGCCCCGAAGCAACATTGTGGAACGAGGTGACCCACGGTCTTACCTATGCGCCCGGCTACACGATCATGGGCGGAACCAGCAACATCATGCGGAACATCCTGGGCGAACGAGTGCTGGGACTGCCCCGCGAACCTCGGATTTAGCACCGTGCATCAGCGACCGGGCACGTCGCTCTGCAACCTGTTGTCGATGGTATGCATTGCGGTTTCGCTCGCCTCGTGTGCGAGTTCTCCAGCAGTGGCTCCCGCACAGCAAGCAGCACCTGCAGGGGCGACCGAAGCAGAATCGAATTCGGTTCCGGTCGCAGTGCCAAGCGGACGCCAGGCGATCGACGATGCACAAGGCCAGCCCCATGTGCTGTGGTTTTGGGGAGCCAATTGAGCAACCTGTCGCGAAGAGTCCAGTGCGGTCGCATGGGTCACCAGACAGAACACCGGGGTGCCGATCATTGGCGTGCCCAATCCCGCCGACAGTAACGACGCGGATCGGCAGGATTTCATCGATCAGATGAGCTCCCCAATTGCTCACGTGTTGACCAATCCAGGCGACCTATGGACAGATTTCGAGGTCTTGTCACAGCCGACCATGGTCTTTGTTGCCGCAGATGGTCAGGCAACGCTCAAGGTCGACAGCCCCGGACCCCAAGTCCTGCTCGAACGAGTGAACGCGCTCGCCGCGGACTCCTAGAAACCGTTGGCGTAGGTTTCGTGCTCGATGGTGCGAAGCTCGGCGAATCGTGAACGCAGATCGGCCCGTCGACTGGGGTCCATGGCCAGGTTGACGAGTTCGTGGGGGTCTTCCTGCAGGTCATAGAACTCGTGGTCGTGGTCGTCGAAGTGGGCATCGCGACCAAACAGCATCTTGTCGCCGGTGAGCTTGTTGCCGCCCGCGTCGTTGCCGCCGCCGACTCCGTAGTAACGGCAGTACTTGTAGCGGCCGTCAAAGATGCCCGAGCTTGCGTAACGAGTGTGTTCGACGCCGGCATACCACGGCCACTCCTGGTTGAACAGCACGTAGTCGCGGATCTGAGCGTCGCCGTCAGTGAACAGCGGCCCTAGCGATTCGCCCCGCAGCGTCGGGGTATCCGCGACGTCGACGCCCGCGATTTCGGCCACGGTGCGGGCAAGATCAACATGGCTCGCTAGCGCATTGGTCTTTGATCCAGCGGTTGTTAACCCGGGAGCTTTCACGTAGAGCGGGATCCGCATGGTTTCTTGATAGTTCCACGGGCCCTTCGAACGCAGTCGGTGCGACCCGCATTGGTCGCCGTGGTCGCTGGTGAAGATCACCACGGTGTCATTCCACATCGACGTTTCATCGAGAGCGTCAAGGATCTGAGCAATGCATGCGTCGTTCAGCTGATGCAACTTGGCGTAATAATCCAGTCCTCGCAGCCAGATGTCAGTGTCGGTTCGCTCCATCACGCCCGGTAGGCCCTGGCGTTCCATTGCACTCATCCAGCGCCGATGGACTTCTGGCTTGGTGAACAGGTCGGCGTCGAAGTTTGCGGGCAGCTCGGTGAACCATCGTTCAACTTCGTGCTCGAAGGCCGGCAGATTGGTGTCACGGCCCCAATCCATGCGGTCGACCCGTTGACGAAGCTGTTCGGTGTATTCGGGATTGAGCTCCTGATACCAAGGCTGGTCCACCGGAAACCACATGATGTCGTGTGGGTTGACCAGGCCGACCGCTAGAAACCATGGCGCTCGGTCATTGGTGTGTGAACGAATCCAGTCGGCACTCTGCTGCGCAATCGGCCCATCGAATTCGGTGCCCGTGCCTGCGAGGCCCCACCAGGCCTTGTCATTGCCTTCCCAATCGCTGAACCCAAAGGCTTCCATGTCTGGGGTCGAGGTCGACTCCAAGTGCCACTTGCCTTTAAAGGCGGTGTAATAACCAACGTTGCGCAGGAGGCGTCCGAGCGTGGGAGCGTGGTACGCCAAGTTGGGGTTGTGCTCACCGGTCGAGTTCTCGGTCACGCCGTGTTCGGCCATGAACTGTCCGGTGAACAGTGTTGCCCGCGATGGCGAACATGGCGAACTGTGGGTGTAGTAGTTGGTGAATTCCAATCCTTCATCGATCAATCGCTGCCTGGCCGGGAGCTCGAAGCCGCTCGGCAACCAGTCGCGTTGGCGTTCTTGGTCCGAAACGATCATCAAAATGTTCGGCTGTTCCATCTGTGGCATTGGATCAGTTAGGTGAATGGTCCGTCAATTCTGTGACGCCGCGCCCATGTGGCGGACTCGGGTCCGCTCCATTACGGTGAGCGTGTGGCTCAACGTGGACGACCCAAGGGTGGCGATAGCGCCGAGACCCGATTGCGGATCATCGACGCTGCCCGCACCGAGTTCGCTCGTTGCGGGTTCGAGGGTGCTTCGGTCGCCATGATTGCGGCCCACGCCGAGCTGGCGCCGAGTGCTGTGTATCACTACTTCGGCGGAAAGGTCGCACTCTACGAAGACGTCTATGCTGCCACCGCTGATGCCATCTGGAGCGAGTTCGACTCGGCCGCGCTGGATCGTGCATCGCTGCTCGACGCCGTGGTCTCGATCATGCGCTTTGCCGCCTCAATGGACAGCGACCGCAGGATCTACAACGACTTCCTTGCGCTCGTCCCCATGGAGGCAACGCTGCATCCTGAGTTTCGCCACATGTTGGACTGGCGCACGAAGCGCCAAGACGCGACCTTTGGTGCGCTGGCAGAACTGGGCATTCGTTGTGGTGAGCTCAACGGATTCACCCTCGATGAAGCGACCGAGGTCTTGCGTTCGCTGATGATGGGTTGGTTTCTCGAGGCCTACTTCCGGCCGTCGTCGCTTGAGCCAGGTGGTCAGGCCGTTGTCAACGTGATCCGAGTTCTCGGCCAACGCTGATTCGCGTGCGTGGCTACCAGATCAGCTCGTAGTCCGCGAGCGCATCGATGCTGCGGCGTGCCATCGCTGTGGCCAGAGCTTTGACCCGCACCTGGCTTGAATCGGCGATGAGTGGCATTGCACAGGCAATGGCCAGCCCGTAGTGCAACGAAAGCTTAAACCCCGTCATGAATTCGTCGTGGCTGAGTTGGGTGCCAGCGTTGCTGAGGTTTTGCAGGTAGTCGGCGATCAGTGTGTCCGCGTGCGATCTGCGGGCTTCTACGGTGAGCGAGTGCGAGAGCAGGTACGCGAGATCGAAACTCGCCGGGCCGATCCCGGCGCCCTGCCAATCGATCAGCGACACGGAGCTGCGATCGGGAGCGAACAACAGATTGTCGGCGCGCAGGTCGCTGTGGATCAGCGTCGATGGGAGTTCCGCAAGTGAACGAAGCGCATGTTCAAGTCGGTTTGGTAACTCAGCGCCAAGGCCTTGTTCGGCGGGCGAAAGTTCGTCGCCGAGCAGATCACAGAGCGGGCCCCAACCGTTGGCCGCAAGGGTGGTCAGGTTCTGGATTCGGCGAGGATCATCCAGGCGCGGCAGCCAGCCAAGTTCGCTTAGCGCGGAGTCTGCCCATCGTTCGTGATGGAACCGTGCAGCTTCGTGACCGACCAGTGCTGCCAACGTTGGGTCGATACCGGCCACTTGGTCGACCGACCCGTCGGCCCCGATGGCTTCCTGCACCAGCAAAAAGTGAGCTGTGTCGGGGTCGTACCAGGCGGCGTAGAAGTGTGGGGTCGATGCGGAGCTGGTGGCGAGTAACTCGTCGTAACAGCGCACTTCACGCTCGTGGGTTCCGCCCCGTTTGGCTGAAGCTAGAGCTTCGTCTCGTAACGCAGCGAACTTGCAGATCACCGACGCTGGCCGTGAGGCCTCGGCCCCAGGGGTTCGTGGCCCATAGGTCGGAGTCACCAAGAAAATCTCACCCAGCATTCCGCGGTCGGCGCCGATCTGTTGTGCGTCGAACGAAGTGACTGGCTGATCGAGCGCAACCGACAACGTGTCTGCGGTCAGCTCGGCCAACGAGATGGGAAACGGGGCTGAGCCGATCATGTGAGCATCATGGGAGCGAGCTCGGCGGCTTCGGCTTCGATGAGGCGTTCATACCAAGACCGCATTTCGGTGCGTCGGGAGCGGTCATGAGCGAGGTTCACGAGTTCGCCAGGGTCCTCGTGCAGGTCGTAGAACTCGTGTTCCTGATCCTGGAAGCGAGCGTCAAGATCGAATCGTTTTGGTCCTTCGATTGGAGTGCCGCGGGTAGTGCTAGATCCCCCAATGCCGTAGTAGCGGCAGTACTTGAAGCGCCCATCGAAGATCCCTCGACTGGCATAGCGGGTGTTGATGAGCCCGTCGTACCAGGCCCAGTCCTGCGCAAACAGAACATGATCGCGGCCCGCTACTGCTGTGTCTTTCCACATGGGAAGCATGGAGCGCCCCGGCAGGTTGTGGCTGGCAGGGTCGATGCCTCCGAGTTCGCAAATGGTGGCTGCTAGATCAATAGGGCTCATCATCTCGGCGGTCTGAGTTCCGCCGGTCGTGATCCCGGGCGCAACGACATAGAGCGGGATGCGCATGGTTTCTTCGTAATTCCACGGACCTTTCGAGCGCAGGCCATGGGAGCCGGTCTGGTCGCCATGGTCCGCAGTGAAGATCACGATGGTGTTGTCCCACGAGTGCGTGTCATCGAGCGCAGCGAGGATTATGGCCAGGCTTTCGTCGCTCATCTGGTGCAGCTTGAGGTAGTAGTCGAGTTGACGAAGCCAGCTCTTGTGATCGCTGGGCTCGATCCAACCCTGACTCCCCGCCATCTCCAACATGAATCGACGGTGCACATCTGGCTTGCTGTGCAGATCGTCGTCGAAGTTGGGCGGAAGCTCGGTGAACCACTCCTCGTAGGGGAGGTCGAAGGCCGGCAGCGGGTCCTGGCGGCCCCAGTCGTAGTTGTTGTAGCGCTCCTTGAGCGAGGCGACCTTGGCCGCATGCTGTACCTGGTACTCGGGCTGGTCCATTGGGAACCACATGATGTCGTGGGGATTGACTAGCCCGACCGATAAGAACCACGGCTGGTCTTGGTCGCGATCTCGGATCCACTTCGCAGCGGATCGAGCGATAGGTTCATCGAACTCGACCCCGCTGCCGGCCTGACCCCAGAACGCCTTGTCGTTGCCTTCCCAGTCGCTGAAGCCGTAGGCATCCATGTCGGGAAACGCATCGGGTGCAAGATGCCATTTGCCCTTGTAGCCGGTGTAGTAACCCTGCTCACGGAAGAGTTTGCCGAGCGTGAGCGCATTGGTCGAGAGCTCGCCGTTCGCCGGCATGACACAGTTTTCGTTTACTCCATGCACCGGCAAGTACTGGCCTGTGAACAACGTGCCCCGCGCCGGTGAGCACGGCGATGTGTGGGTGTAGTACCGGGTGTATTCAAGTCCGGCGTCGAGAAGTCGTTGCCGAGCCGGAAGCGAGACGCCGTTGGGGATCCAGTCTCGCTGTCGTTCTTGGTCTGAGACGATCAGCAGAATGTTCGGCGCGTTCATTTAGGCAACCTAGTCGACTGCCTGACCGGAGCTAGCCGTTCTTCTCTCGGTCCTTGTCTCGGATCAGGAATGGGCTGTCGCCAGGTTGCCTATTCACGTGGGCCCGGTGCCATTGAGCAAAGGCATTGATGATGCGTGGTGGATCGCCGTGTATCTCGGTGAAGCAGCCATTGACTTCGCGCGTGTCAAAGTACGCAGCGTCGACCCCATCGGCGTACAAGCGGGTCGCACAGACAAAGCCCAATGACTCAAGGCGTGCGAACTCGGCTTCGAAGTCGTGCACCAGGCAACCCACATGATGGAAACCTTCTTGGCCAGCTCCGAACATGTCTCGATAAATCGACGGCGTGTCGTCGTGCTGGACAATGAACTGAATCTGGTTGTCGCCGAGATAGCCAAAGGCATACGACACGTCGGCCTCGTGCGTGGTGCCCCGGTAGTCGAACTTGTCGGTCTTGTGATGCTCGGCCTTGACAAAAGGCCCGGCGCCAAAAAGTTCATGCCATTTGGTAATCGCCGAGTCCAGGTTGTTCACCAGGTACGCCTGCTGGAAAAACGGATACGTCGTCATCACAAAGTCCTGTCGCTCATGAGCAGACGTTATACGAGGCCCGCCCATCCGTTAGCTTCTATCTATGAGCGAAGCCGAAGCAATCGATCCACTCCACTTCCGGAACGTCATGGGCCAGGTCCCTACCTGCGTCACCGTTGTTACCGCCTTGTTCGAGGACGAACCCGTAGCGATGGTCATTGGGAGCTTCGTTTCGGTGTCGTTAGACCCGCCGCTCGCCGGGTTCTTCTGCACCGCTACCTCGGCCACATGGGAACAACTGCGAAGTGCCGATGTGATGGGGGTGAACGTGCTCGCCGCCGACCAGGTCGACGTGAGCAACGCATGCATGCGCCCGCCTGCGGAGCGGTTCGAAGGACTCGACTGGTCGATCGTCGATGGTGCACCCAAGTTTGGGGGCACGACGGCCTGGCTCACGCTCACGCCGAACCAGGTGATCGAAGCGGGCGACCACGAATTTGCGCTCTGCAACGTGACCAATCTCGAAGCAGCCGACGAACCAAAAGAACCCGTGGTCTTCTACGGCGGTGGCTACCGCACGCTGCAAGTCGAGGCTGATTAGGGCGTGGCGACAGATGCCGATGTCGCCGATCAGGTCGTAGAGACAGTCGCAGCCTGGGTCGATCGCCATGTCGTCCCTAACGCATCAGAGTTTGAGTTGGCCGACGAGTTTCCCGAAGCAATGGTCGAGCTAATGAAGGTTGATCGAGGAGATCTCGCGGGGATATATGTCACTAGGTGGCGTGCTCAATAGCCATCGGCTCAACTTCGAGATCGACAACGGCCTCGTAAGCGTTGTCAGTATTGGCTAGCCAAAGTGGGCGGGTCGCTAGGGTGAGCGAGGTGAAGCGGGCAGTACTGGCGGTCGGAGGATGGGCGCATCCGGGAGACGACATCGCTCGTGCTGCTTCGGCTCTCGTCGAAGCAGCCGGTTTTGTTAGCGCGACAGTTCGCGATCCCGGCGTGCTTGCCCAGACCCTTTCTCAAGGGTGTGACCTGCTGGTGGTTGGGGCGTGCTGGTTTGCCATGAACGATGCTCGTTACACCGAGCCCCAGCGGGCCGACCACGCTTTCGAAGCTGACGCGACCCTGCTCGCCGAGCTGGAGGTACTGCGCACCACGGGTTGCCCATTGTTGGCGCTGCACACCGCCGTGATCTCTTTCGACGGGGCCGAAGTATGGCGAGAGTGGCTCGGCGGCACGTGGAACTGGGAGACGAGCTGGCATCCAGAGCCGGCCCCGATGCTGGTGCAACCTCCGGGAAGCGCTTCGATAGCGCTCGGCACATTTGAGCCATTCACCGTGACCGATGAGCTTTATCAAGATCTCACGATCGATGCCACAGCCCGGATCGAAGCCGAATCGGCCGGCGGCCAGCCGCTTGCCTGGACCGTGGAGTCAAGCCTGGGTCGCAGCGCAGTGAGTCTTCTCGGCCACGATGCCCGCTCGCTCCAAACGCCAGGTCACCAAGAACTGCTTGGTGACCTGCTCGCCTGGTTGCTCGCAGAGCGAGACTAGAACTCGTACTGGACTGCGGCACGGGCGCGGATGTTGGGCTTGATCAGGTCAGCGATCAGGGCAATGTGGCCAGGATCGCTCGCGTAGACCTGGTAGTCCGCAGCCGATGCGAAATCGCCCACCGCTACATAGTCCCAGTTGCCGCTACCTATACCAGCGTCGGGGCCGTGGTGGTAGGCAGTAACAACGTCGAGCTTGGTCAGTTCGTTGAGGCCAGCGCTGATCGCTTCCTTCGTATCTTCGGATGCATCGTCATTCCAGGTGAACATGACACAGTGTCGAAACATGGCTTCCTCATTTCGAAATCAGCGGGCGATCCAGCTGATTCGGCCATCATGGTAGCTATGCAAATCCATAGGGACGATCCATCCCGCCCCGACATCGTTGCGCTGCTTCAGCAACATTTTGCGGTGGCCCAAGAACATGGCGACCCCGAGACCGTCCATGCATTTGATAACCAGGAACTTCGGTCCCACGATGTGCTCTTCTTCAGCGCTCGTGACAACGGTGAGTTGCTCGGCATTGGTGCGCTTCGTGGGCTCGACGATCGTCACTACGAGATCAAGTCAATGCACACCGCAGCCTCGGCCCGTCGTCGTGGTGTGGGCACAGCCTTACTCGAGCAGCTGATCGCGACCGCCTGCGAGGTTGGTGCAGAGCGGGTCAGTCTGGCCACCGGAACCATGGATGCGCTAGCGCCAGCACGGGGGCTGTACCAGCGCATGGGGTTCGTCGAGTGCGAGCCGTTCGGCGACTACTCAGCGAACGCAACGAACGTGCATATGACACGCAAGCTTTAGCTAATCGGAATTTTCTTGAATCGACTCAGACTCGTGGCGGAATCGATCTTCGATCACTAACACTTCGACCTGGTCAAGCGGCTCAGGGCGATGAAACAGGAACCCTTGAAACATCGAAACATGAAAGGCCCGCATGCTCTCGCACTCGTCGAGCGTCTCGATGCCCTCGGCGATGATGCCAACGTTCACTGCGTTTGCGAAACGGGCGACGCCTTTGACGATCTCGCCAAAGGGTCCGGTGACAGACTGCACCAGCGAGCGATCGAATTTGAGATGGCTGATGGGCAAATGCTGCAGTCGTTCAATACTTGAATAGCCGGTGCCGAAATCGTCGATTGCTAAGTTGACGCCCAAGGCTCGAAGCTCGGTGGCGGTTGCCTCCCAGCTGGTGTAACCACCAAACTCTTCAGTCTCGGTGATTTCGATCATAAGCCGTTCCGGTAGCACTCGGTGCTCTTCCAAGAGTGTCTTGACAAGCGGGTAGAAGCCGGGTTCGCCAAGGTATGGCGCTGAGATGTTTACCGATACAAATGGTGCTGCGGGGCGGTTATTGAATCGGGCCGCAAACCGTACGGCGTGCTCCAACATCAGTTCGTTGATTGTGGGCATTAGTCCAGCTTCGACCGCAATGGGTAGAAACTGGTCTGGAGTAACCAGTTCGCCGTCGGGCCGCTGCAGTCGAATCAAAAGCTCGCATCCGACAATTCGGTCGTCGGCCACGATGGTCTGGGCGATTGGCACGAACACGCCTTGGTCGCTCGTGCCGCTGGCGACGGCGGCAACGTGAAGCGTGCGATCCAGACGGTCCGCGAGTTCTTGGCCAAAGCGCGACAGTGTGCTGCCGGTTCGTTTCGATTCGCGCATGGCGAAGCCTGCCTCGCTCAGCAGGCGCTGCGCAGAGTCGGTATTCCTGCCGTAGCTCACACCGACAGAGACGCCGCACGTGATCACAAAAGGCTGTTCATGAACTTCGGTTTGGAGGCTCATGGGCGCAGCGATTTTTGCGCTGAGTGAAATGCGGCCTTGCGCAAGCGCAACGAATTCATCACCGCCGAGGCGGGCGAGAAAGAACTTTGTGCCGAAGCGCTCCCGTAGCTCCATTGCCAGAGCGATAAGAACTTGATCACCTACCTGGTGGCCATGGGTGTCATTGATGATCTTGAAGCGGTCCACGTCGATGAGGGCAACCGTGATGTCTTCACCGGCTAGTTCAACGACTGCATTCGTGAGGCCTCGGCGATTGAGTAGACCTGTCAGTGGGTCATGGCGAATTGTTAGCTGCGCTTCGAACAGATGGCGTTCAAGGTCGAGTTTCAGTTTGCGGATTCGGTCTGCGGCGTGGACCATGGCTAGAACGAGGGGCATAGTTGTAAGTGCCACGATTGGGTTGATGGTGAGGATCCCGCAGATGGTCATGGTCGCGCCGACCATCAGAACACCGATCCGCCACTCGCCGATGCGCACGAACGGCAACGCGGACATCTCAAAGGCGATGAACAGAACCGAAATCGTCATTGAAGCCCAGTAGTGCTCGGTCTGGTTGGACCAAAGCACTGTCGAGATGGGTATCGAAGAGAAAAGCGCCGCCGTAGCTATCGACCAGAGCTGTTCTACTGAAGGCGCTGGTCTCCAGAGCGTGAGGGTCGAGAAGGTTCCGGTGATCACCAGGTAGAGCGTTACCCAGCCTGCGACGAACCAGGTCGGTGCCCAGAGTTGCAGAATAAGCGTAATCGAAATCGCGGCCGGGATAACCGCGCGCCACGCGTCCTGAACTCGCTCGCGCCCTTCGTTGTAACGCAAAGGGGCCTGTTTCGCCTGTGGCCCTAAGTCAGGCACGGAGCTCTCACGAGGGATACCCACCATCCCGTTCTGTCGGCAAAGGAAGCCCCAACTTTAGAAACTGCCAAGACATCATGTATACCAGGCGAAAAATACCCCAATTGTGGTATGTGTCTATTGGTGTCGGTGAAGCTACCGGTTTTCGGACGGCGGCGGCCTGCCACAATAGGTGAATGACCCATGTTCCTGACTATCACCGACCGCGTCGGGCTGTGCGCAACGGAAGTACTCGGTTACCCACCGACGATCGCAACAACGTGCTGGTGGTCACGAGAGGTCACCCGTTTGATCGCAACGGTTTCTTCGAAGTCTTCGAAGCAAACGCTGGGATTGAATGGTCACACGTCGAGCATCCCTCAGCCCAGCAATTCTTTAACCCGGTTCTGGCGGAGCCGTATGACTGCTTCGTGCTGTACGACATGCCGGGCATCGAGTTCGGTGCAGGCGGAGTCCCAGAGTTCTTTCAACCTCCAGCGAGCTACGTCGATGGACTGCATGCACTGCTCAAGCAAGGCAAACCGCTCGTGATCTTGCATCACGCGTGCGCGGCCTGGCCAGCGTGGAGCGAATGGTCCGAGATCGTCGGCTCGCACTTTCTTTATCAGCCCGGGTTATCTCGCGGGGTTCCGATGCCCGATTCCGGGTATGCGCTCGACGTGACCCACACGGTGTCTCCCGCGGCAGACCATCCAATTACTCGAGGCATAGACCCCTTCGAGCTTTGCGATGAGTTGTATTTAGCTCCGGTGTTCGAGGACTCTGTGGAGCCACTGTTCGTGAGTGATTTCGAGTTTGTCGACACCCATTTCAGCTCGGCTGACTTGGCACTCAAGGGCCGTTTGAACGAACGAGGTGAATGGCGACATCCCCCAGGCTCGAATCTCGTTGGGTGGGTAAAGACGGCAGGCAACAGTCCCATCGTGTACCTGCAGTTTGGTGACGGACCTTCTACCTACGAGAACCCCAGCTACCAACAAGTGTTGGCGAACGCCATTGCTTGGGCGTGCTCTGCCGAGGCCGCCAGCTGGGCCCGCACAAATTAGTCCGCCTGTGTAGCGTCACGGCCCCGACTCGCGTACTGTAGAAGTCACCCACTCGCTACCACTTTTTGAGGAATCACCTATGAGCATGCGCGATCGTATCCAGGCAATGTTCACGGCCCCCGTGGCCGAAGCCCATTGCGACGGCCCATGCGGCGTCTATGACCCCGCATCGGCGCGTGTTACAGCCGAAGCCGTGCTGTCAATGAGCAAGAAAATGCTGGATTTGCACGTGCCGGAAGGCAGCGACGACGCAGCCTGGGCCGGCTACCTGAACAGCATGAGCCGTTTTGCTGCCATCAAGGAAGAACAGGCCGAGGCCACCAAGCACGAAATCTTGGTGCTCTGGACCGACTATTTCAAGCCAGACCACCTGGAAGCGTTCCCCGACCTTCACGACACCTTTTGGAATGCCACCAAGCTTTGTTCCAAGACCAAGCAGAACGTCGATGTTGCCGCCGCCCAAGAACTCATGGCTGCGGTCGAGAAGATCCACAAGATGTTCTGGGAATCCAAGAACCGCGACGTCGCCTGGGTTCCTGCTGTCGGTTAGTCCCGATTCGCTGCGCTCTGCGGACTGCTGAAGTGCAATTCAAAGAAATCCTGCTGTGGGCGCTGCGTAAGCGGCGCCCATGGCGCGTTTTGGGCACGTCGATGGAGCCGGAGTTCTGCGAGGGTGATCTGGTGTTGATCGACCCGAAGGCACCGTTGACCGTCGGGGCGGCAGTGGTCGCTCGCCATCCGTATAAGAATCTCGACGTGATCAAATATGTGGCCTCCATCGACGCTGATGACCATATTGCGCTGCACAGTCCAGCGGGCGAGGACAGCCGCCAGTTCGGGCGGGCGCCGGTGCATGCGGTGAAAGGTGTTGTCACCATGAAATGGAAGCGCAATCGTTCCCTATGACAGTCGTCATCGCAGGCGGCGGCATCGCCGGCCTCACCATGGCACTCACCTGTCACCAGATTGGAGTGCCAGCAGTTGTGCTCGAGTCGGTGCGCTCGGTTGCCCCGCTTGGCGTCGGCATCAACCTGCAACCCAACGCAATCCGGGAATTGATCGAGCTAGGTCTAGAGCACGAACTCGCTGCAATTGGCATCGAAGCACGCGAATGGGCACTAGTAGGCCTGAACGGCAACGATGTTTGGGCGGAGCCTCGCGGTCGTTTGGCGGGCTACCACTGGCCGCAATACTCCGTGCACCGGGGTGAGCTCCAGATGCTGCTGTTCCGCACGGTGATTGAACGCATGGGACCAGGCACAATCCGGACCGGGCATCGTGTTGTTGGCTATCGCCCAGACGCCGCGGGCGTGACTGTTCAGGTTGACACCCGAGATGGGAATCAGATTGAGATCGTCGGCTCGCTGCTCCTCGGAGCCGATGGTCTTCACTCCGCAGTCCGAGCTCAAATGCACCCGGACCAAGGCGAGCCCTACTGGCAGGGCGCAGTCCTGTGGCGTGGCGCAACACCGGGCCCGCCGATTCGTACCGGCGCGTCATTCACGCTTGTTGGCACGCTCGAACAACGCTTCATTCACTATCCGATCTCAGCGGTTGATCCGGCAACCGGCTTGCAACTCCAGAACTGGATCGCAGAGCTGGTCTTTGATCCAAGCGAGCCGCGGCGAAAGAGCGACTGGAACCACCAGGTCGACGTCGACGAGTTCCTGCCCGCATTCGAAGACTGGAACTTCGACTGGCTCGATATCCCAGCACTCGTGCTGGGTGCGCCTGCAGTGTGGGAGTTTCCCATGGTTGACCGAGACCCGGTTGGGCACTGGGTCGACGGCCCGGTCTGTTTGCTTGGCGACGCAGCCCATGTCATGTTTCCGGTCGGGTCCAACGGCGCAAGCCAGGCCATTGTTGACGCCCGAGTAATGGGCGCACAGTTTCTTGCCCACGGAGTCACACCCGACGCGCTGCAAGGATTCCAAGCACAGCTCATCGAACCAATGTCCGCGCTCGTACTTCGCAACCGCGGCAACGGCCCGGTCGGAATTCTGGGTGTTGTCGACGAACGATGCGGCGGTGTGTTCGACAACATCAACGATGTGATTGCTCGCCGCGAGATCGAAGAGTTCATGGCGAATTACAAGGACGCAGCCGGCTTTGCCATCGAAGCACTTAATACGGCCAAGCCAACCATCACCCCCGGTGCGCAAGTCACCGGCTGAGCCGCCTTTCGGCGAGGGCCGCGATGCTCAATAAGGGTGGCGAACTGCCGATACGTACAGGGTGTATCCATCGGTTCGATCGATCCCTCGCGGCGCGGGGCAAGAGCAGTTGCTCGGAGCAGACCCGAATCAGGGGCGCAAGGCTCGGGTGCTTTCACAGAACCTGCTCGCTCTTGGTTTCACGAGCTTCTTTAGTGACATCTCCTCGGAGATGATCGTGGCGATGGTGCCGTTGTTCCTTACGACTGGGCTTGGGCTCGGTTTCTTTGGCGTCGCTGCCTACGAAGCTGCCTATCAGGCGACGAACGCAGTCTTTCGAATCTGGGGCGGCTCGGTTGCCGACAACCGTCAGAATCACAAACAGACTGCGGCAACGGGTTACACCATCTCGGCGTTGACTCGGCTCGGGCTCGTTGTCAGCGCACTGGTGACCGCGGTGCCTGCGGTTCCGTTCTTGCTCGCCGACCGTGTCGGCAAAGGGATTCGCACCGGCCCGCGAGATGCGCTCATCTCGCTAAGCACTGCGCCGAGTCGCTTGGCCGCAGCGTTCGGGGTCCACCGGGCAATGGACACTGCAGGAGCAGTGCTCGGTCCGCTGATCGCATTCTTCATTTGGTACAACGCCGAAGGGGCGTTCGATGCCATCTTTGTGGTGTCGGCCCTCGTCGCTGCCATCGGCGTCGCCGTGATCTGGCTCTTTGCCGAGGAGAAACCACAACGCCAGCGGGTGACAGCCAACGGAGCGAAGCCAACCATTCGCGACCAGTGGGCCGAGGTCGTTCGATCTCAAGGCGTGCTGGGGGTGGCCGGCGCGATTGCGTTGCTCGGCATTGTGACCGTGAGCGATGCCTTCATCTATCTGCTGATGCAGCGCACCAGCAATCTCGATGCCCGGTACTTCCCCCTGTTGTTTGTTGGCACTGCAGTGTCCTATCTGTTGTTGGCTATGCCACTCGGTCGGCTCGCCGACCGGATCGGCACCCGAGCGGTGTTCGTTGCAGGCAATGTGGTGCTCGTGGCGCTCTATCTCGTGTTGGGATTCAGCGCGCTAGGTGTGACCGCTTCGCTGCTCTGTCTCGTGTTGCTCGGTGCGTACTACGCAGCAACCGATGGCGTAGTGCCGGCCATGGTGTCACAACTCGTTGGCGTGAACGTTCGGGCGAGCGGCATTTCGTTTATCACGGTGGTTATTGCCGGGGGCCGCATGGTCTCCGGGCTGGTGTTCGCCATTCTGATAGCCGCCTTTGACCGCTCCATCGCCATGGCAATCTTGGCGGTCGCCATGTGTATTGCGGTTTCGTTGTCGTATCGGCTCCTTCCTTCTCGACCTGTGAGTGCATCATGACCAAACAGAACCGTCGCAATCTTGTTGTTGTGGTGTGCCTGGCCCTCGGGCTTGTAGCGCTCGGAGCGCTCTACTTCAGTTGGGCACAAACCCGCCAAAGCGACGACTTGGCTGAGCGAGAAGCTCGCGCGCTAGCTACGAACGCCGAACAAGGCTTTGTGTTCAACCCTTCGCGCCCGACCTCGGTCCCCGAGCCGGAGGCAACGGCTATTCCCCAGAGCCCAGCGCCAGCCGTCGGCGAGGTCCTTGTCGTTAATCGGGTTCCGGGTGACGACTACGGCCGGCTTGCTATCCGCCACGGCGACGGCAGCCGGACCTTGCTTGATCGCTGGTGCCTGCGGGTGCACATTGCGGCTCAACACGGTGTTTGCCTCAGCCAGCAAGATTCCTTCCTGCCGCAGTACGAGACCACGATCTTTCGAGCCGACAACCCCGGCGAGCTCGTAAAGAACTACGCAAGTGCGTTGCCGAGCCGGGCCCGGGTCTCGCCAGGCGGCACATTCTCTGCGGTGACGGCGTTCGTAACTGGCACGTCGTACGAAGACGTGAGCGGTGAGGCGACAACGATCGTGACGATCGACGAAATCATCGGGACTTCACGAACAAGAGCCATAAGGCAGTTCACGGTTGAAGGCGAGCACGAGCGGTACCAAAACCTGTCGGCCCAATATTGGGGGCTGACATTCGCAGACGATGACGAGTTCTACATCACCGGCTTCTATGGGGAGTTTCCCGAGATCATGCAGGGAAGCCTGGCGACCATGACGGTAGAGCCAACCGGCTGGGAAGGCAGTTGTCCTTCGCTGTCGCCCGATGCAAAGACGCTGGTGTTCAAAGAAAAGCGTGCCGACGGCGGCTTTGACCTCATCGCCATTGAACTTGCAACCAACGAACGCTGGACACTGAATGAGAAGCGGTCGGTCGATGACCAAGTCGAGTGGCTGGACAACGACACGATCCTGTACGCCCTGCACCCAGAGGGTGGCGATTCGCCGGTGCAACCAGAGTTTGATATCTGGATGCTCGATATTGACGGAGGCTCAGAACCAGTGCTCTTCTTGCCGAACGCCGATTCGCCCGCAGTGCGCCGCTAACGCCCGAAGGCGGTGACAGGGCTCACCGCTTGGGTCCTTTAGGCTCGGGCCATGAGCATTCTTGGAAACCGCGTCATACGAACCGAAGACCCTCGGTTCCTTACCGGCGAATCGTCCTACGTAGCGGATCTGAACTACCCCGGCACCGTGCACGCCGTGTTTGTGCGTTCGCTCATGGCTCACGCTGAGCTGCTCAGCATCGAGACCTCCGAGGCAGCCACTGCGCCTGGTGTGCTGGGAGTTTTCACTGCCGCGGACCTGAACCTTAAAGACCGAACCCCACGTTTTCCGATCGATGAGTCCGCCCATCAGCCGGTTCTTGCATCCCGCAAGGTTCGGTATGTAGGGGAACCCGTAGCGGTTGTCGTGGCCGAAACCGTGACGCAGGCGGTCGACGCCGCAGAGCTCGTGTTTGTCGACTACGAGCCGCTTGCCCCGGTAGTCACGGTCAACGATGCGCTCGCAGCCGATCACCTAGTCCACGAGGCAATGGCTGGCAACATCGCCGGAGCGCTCCCCATTGCCCCCAGCGAGATCGACTTTGGCGACTGTGAAATTGTGGTCGAACAAGTCGTGATCAACAATCGCATCGCCGGTGCGCCTATCGAAGGCCGGTCCGCGTTGGCGGATTGGACCGGTGACCGGCTGCTGTGCTGGTCATCTACCCAAGGCGCTGGCGTTGTGCTCAACAACATCATCGATGTGTACGGCGTCGACGAGGCCGACGTGCACGTGCGAGCGGTCGACATCGGCGGCGGCTTCGGGGCAAAAGGTTCACCCGATGGCGAAGAGCTCACGCTGCCAGCCCTGTCACGAGCCGTCGGCCGACCAGTGGAATGGACCGAGACCCGAAGCGAAAACATGGTCAACATGGTGCAAGGCCGGGCCCAACAGCAGACGGTTCGTATTGGCGGCACCGCCGACGGAGACATCACGCACTACGCACTCCACGTGGTGCAAGACTCCGGGGCGTACTTCGACATCGGAGCGGTGCTGCCGATGCTCACCATGATGATGGCGCCCGGCACCTACAACATTCCCAACCTGCAATACAGCTCACAGTCGGTGTTCACCAACACAACGCCGATCGGAGCGTTCCGCGGTGCTGGTCGACCTGAAGCCGCAGCCGCGATCGAGCGCGCAGTGGATCTGTTTGCAGCCGAGGCCGGGCTGGCTCCCGAAGATGTTCGTCGCAAGAACTTGCTTCCTGCCTTCGACGAAACCCACACCACGGCATTCGGCGCGGCGTACGACTGCGGTGACTACCCAGCTGCGCTCGAAAATGTGCTGACCGCAGCCGGCTACGACGACTTGCGCGCCGAACAGGCTCGCCGGCGTAGCGCAGGGGAGCGCAAGCTGCTCGGCATTGGGCTGGCCAGCTACGTAGAGATCACGGCCATTGACTTCAGCGGCGAAGGCGTGAGTGAATACGGGCGGGTGGAGTTGCAGCCCGACGGTTCAGTCATTGCCTGGACTGGGTCGACACCACACGGCCAGGGGCACGAGACTACGTGGGGGATGATTATCGCCGACCAACTTGGTGTGCCGTTCGATACGATCACGGTCAAGTTTGGCGACACCGACATCGTGCCTACCCGCAATGTGACGGGTGGCTCGCGATCTGCCCAGGTCGCTGGATCGGCGATGGTGAGTGCGTCGACGCATCTCGTGTCGTCGGCCATGGAGCACGCCGCAGCAGCGCTCGAGGCCAGCGTCGATGACATGATTTTTGACCGACAAGCAGGTACGTTCCATGTCGCGGGCACACCCGCCCGCTCAGTCTCGTGGGCTGATGTTGCCGTGGCGATGCCGAGCCCAATTGCTGGCGTTAGCGACTTCGTGCAGCAAGCCTCGACCTTCCCGTTTGGAGCGCACTGTTCGGTCGTCGAAGTCGACGTTGACACGGGTGGAGTCACCGTGCTCCGCCACATCTGCGTCGACGATTGCGGCACGATCGTGAACCCGCTCCTTGCCGATGGGCAGGTCCACGGTGGGGTAGCTTCGGGTATTGCCCAAGCACTTCTCGAAGAGGTCGTGTTCGACGAAGACGGAACACCGATCACCTCGAACTTCGCCGACTACGGAATCATCTCGACAACGGAACTACCCAGTTTCGAACGAACGCCAATGGTCACACCGACCCCGCTCAACCCCCTGGGGGCCAAGGGCATCGGCGAATCCGGAACGATTGGGTCAACGCCTGCTGTGCAGAACGCGGTGATCGATGCCGTGTCGCACCTGGGCATCCGCCACATCGATATGCCGCTAACGGGGCAGCGAGTCTGGCGAGCAATCGCGGCCGCGCAAGGCGAGTCATGAAGCGCATCGACAAGGCAGCCAAAATAAGTCAGATCCTCGAAGACCTGTATCCCGTGATCCCCATCCCGTTGGATCACACCGACCCGTACACGCTGACTGTTGCCGTTGCCCTTTCCGCGCAGACGACCGACAAGAAGGTCAATGAGATCACACCCGGGTTGTTTGCCGAAGGTGGCACGCCCGAGAAGATGGCAGCGCTGCATCCAGATCGCATTCTTGAACTGATTCGCCAGGTCGGTCTTGCTCCGACCAAGGCCAAGAACCTGTCGCGTATGGCGCACCAGATCCTTGACGCTGGCGGCGAGATCTTGCCTGACTGGGACTTTCTTGAGTCGCTCGCCGGCGTTGGCCATAAGACCGCAGGCGTGGTTATGTCCCAGGCATTTGGTGTTCCCGCTTTCCCGGTCGACACTCACATACAGCGCCTCGCTGATCGCTGGGGGCTGTCCGACGGCTCCAACGTGGTCAAGACCGAAAAAGACCTCAAGGCGGTGTTCCCCGAGGACAAGTGGAACGACCGACACCTGCAGATCATCTTCTTCGGTCGCGACTACTGTCCTGCCCGCAATCACAATCTGTCCGAGTGCGAGATCTGTAGCTGGGCCGCGACGAAGAAACGTATTGCTACAGAAGCCAAGCGGTAGTTAGAGCTTTGACTGTTTCGGAGCCCGATACGGGTTCGGGCTGTCTTTGGGCACGACGGTTCAATCTTGGAGCCAGCGGACAGATTCCTGATCCCTGTTGCCTGCGGGCATAGTGGAGTTGTGGCCGAACCTGTTGCAGATCTCATTGCGTTGCTCGACCTCGAAGCCATCGAGGTTAATATCTTTCGCGGCCGCAGCCCCGACGAGGACCGCCAGCGAGTTTTCGGCGGACAGGTCATGGGCCAAGCGCTTGTGGCTGCGCAGCGCACAGTCGAGGAAGACCGCCAGGCCCACTCGTTGCACGGCTACTTCCTGCGGCCGGGCGACCCAACCGTGCCGATTCTTTACGAAGTCGATCGGATCCGCGACGGTCGTAGCTTCAACACTCGCCGGGTTGTGGCAATCCAGCACGGTCGCGCCATCTTTAACATGTCGGTCAGTTTTCAAGTATCCGAAGAGGGCGAGGAATACCACCTGCCCATGCCCGATGTCCCGACGCCGAGTGAGCTCACGGACTGGGCCGAGTACATCACTACGATCAGCGACGATATCCCTGAAGACCTCGCCCATTGGTTCAATCGACCCCGGCCCATCGAAACCCGCCCCGTCAAAATCCACCACCCGTTTAAACCTGTGGTTGAAGACCCGCCAATCAACCAGCTCTGGTTCCGGGCATCGGCGCCGGTGCCCAATGACCAAGCACTTCAGCAAGTTCTGTTGACCTATGCCGTTGACATGTGGCTGCTGGACTGCAGCACCTACCCGCATGGCTACCAGTTCAGCGATGAGAATATGCAGATGGCGAGCCTGGATCACTCCATGTGGTTCTTACGCCCATTCCGGGCCGATGAGTGGCTGTTGCTCGATGCCGAGTGCATTGCTACCTCGGGATCTCGCGGCATGAACCGATCCAACATCTTTACTGCTGACGGTCGCCTGATTGCTTCGGCAAACCAAGAAGGACTCATGCGGCGCCGGGGCTGAGCAGCTCAGGCCACTCTGGCCGTGAGTTCGTTCGGTTGCCGTTGCGTTTTGGCCCGCGACGCAGCCGAGCTGTCGAAGAGTCGGCCCGTACTGGCCCGTGCGGTTGGGGCAGTGAGTGGCTTGTCCGGTCCGCTGCCGCCGTTGACGGTGTCGGCCGATCAGCCCTTGAGAGCGAGCACCGCGGTGTTCAAAGCCAACTCGATCATTTCATCGACGCCTTGTTGGCGCTCGTCTGAGCTGAGAAATTCCTTGTGCACGAGGTGGTCGGTCATGGTGAACATGGCGAGTGCTTCGGCGCCTTCGAGGGCTGCGATGGAGTACAAGGCGGCGCATTCCATCTCGACACACAACACGCCGTTGGCGGTGTGCATTGCTTGGGCGTCATTGTTCGGCTCATAGAACACATCGCTGGTGAAGACCTGGCCGGTCAGTAGCGAAACGTCGCTAGCTGCCGCGGTGGTTTTGGCTGATGCGAGTAACGCAGGCGATGCCGTCAGTGGTTCGGCGGCGCCGATCATGGCGGGCATATTGCTGTTCGTGACGGCCGACTCGGCAGCGATGATCTGTCGCAGCGCAAGATCGGGCTGATATACGCCTGCCGTGCCAACTCGTATGAGTCGAGTCACGCCGTAGGAACGAATGAGTTCAGTGATGTAGATCGCGGCCGAAGGCATACCCATGCCCGAAGGCATCACTGATATCGGCGTTCCCTTCCATGTGCCGGTGAACCCGGTCATGGCGCGAACGTCGGTGACGAGTTCAGCGCCGTCCAGAAAGTTGTTGGCGATGCGGGCGGCTCGTTTGGGGTCGCCGGGCATGAGCACTGTGGGAGCGAAGGCGCCATCGGCAGCAGAGATATGGGGAGTAGGCATGTCAGGTTCCTGTCAGATCAGGTCGAGGTCGGCGTTTGCGGCGATCTCGACCGACTTTGCGGTCATCCACGCGTCAAAACTCTCGTCGCTCCAAGCATCGTGGCGACCCTGAGCATAGAACTCAGCATTGCGGTTGTAGAGCCACGCATTCAAGCGATTGGCCTGGCGGTTGTCGCGTTCGACTTTTACCTTGGCTGGAGCGCCCATGATGACCGAGTTTGGTGGATAGATCTTGCCCTCAGGAACGAATGCCCCGCCGGCAACAATCGAACCGGCTCCGATCACCGCGCCATCCATGATCGTGGCGTTGATACCGATCAGGCACGAGTCGCCAATTGTGGCCCCGTGGATCGTGCAGTGATGAGTAATCGAACAGAAATCGCCGATGGTCGTAGAGGTAGCCGCGCCGGTGTGCAGCATCACGAAATCTTGGATATTTGTCATGCGGCCAATCTCAATCGTGTGCATTTCTGCACGCATGACCACGTTGGGCCAGACCGACGATCCGGCGCCGATCGATAGCTCGCCATAGAGATTTGCTGAGTCATGTATCCAAACGGACGGGTCGATGTTCTGCATGCCAACTAAACTACGAGTTGTGCTGATCGTTGTGTCACCTGCCAAGTCTCTCGACTACGAATCGCCCTTGGCGACAAAGAAGTCAAGCGAAGCCCGCCTGCTCGACGAAGCGGCTGTGCTCGTCGATGTCATGGCCAAGAAGTCACCTGGCGACTTGCAGGAGCTCATGCACATCTCGCCCGCGCTCGCCGAGCTGAACTTCGACCGTTTTCAAGACTGGCAGCGTCCGTTCACAGGTGATACTGCGCGCGCTGCGGTGCTGGCGTTCAGTGGCGATGTGTATCACGGCCTCGAAGCAGGCACCTTTAGTGAGCGAGATTTCACTCATGCTCAGAAGGTCTTTCGGATTCTTTCCGGGCTCTACGGTGTGCTGCGCCCCCTCGACATGATGATGCCGTACCGCCTCGAAATGGGCAGCAAGGTCGACAACGATCGAGGCAAGGACCTATACGCCTACTGGCGAGACGACGTAACCAAGATCTTGGCGAGTGACATCGCCGCCAGCCCCGGCGCCGATGTACTGATCAACCTGGCCTCAAACGAGTACTTCGGAGCGGTGGACCCCGAGGCACTTGGATCGCGCATCATCTCACCGGTATTTCTTGACTCCAAGGATGGCGGCCCGCACAAGATCGTGAGCTTCTTCGCCAAGAAAGCTCGCGGTTCCATGAGCCGGCACCTGATCAAGAACCGCATCACCACAATCAAGGGCATCACCGAGTTCGACGGCATGGGATACGGCTACGACGCCGAGCAGTCCGCGCCAGACCGCCCGGTCTTCACCCGCTCCTACTGAAAGCAAACATGGTTACCTACCCGCAGACTTCGTTCACCGCGCCCCCAGGGTCGACCCGCATCACTCTGGTGCGTCATGGGCAGACCGAACCCGCCGACCTCGCCAAGCCGTTCGCACTCAAGCACGGCCACGGCGATCCGAACCTGACCGAGCTTGGCGAACGACAAGCGGTTGCGGTTGGTGACCGAATGAAGAGCGAATGCATCGATGGGCTCTACGTTTCATCGCTCATCCGCACCCACCAGACGGCCGCGCCACTCGCCAGTCACCTCGGCCAAGAGCCCACCGAAGAACATGACCTACGCGAAGTTTTCTTGGGCGACTGGGAAGGCGGACTGTTTCGCCACATGCTCGCCGACGAGCATCCGGCCGCGCTCGAGTTCCGAAGCACCTACGAGTGGGGCAGCGTGCCGGGCGCAGAGACCAACGCTGAACTGACCGCCAGAACCGCCAGCGCGCTCGCCCGAATCCAGGATCGGCATGCCGATGAACACATCGTGTGCTTTGTGCACGGCGGCGTGATCGCGGCGTTGTGCTCACATGCAACCGGCGGCCAGATGGTCGGCTTCGCTGGCGCCGACAACTGTTCGATTCACCGACTCGTACTCACCGAAGACCGCTGGTTCCTTCGAGCCTTCAACGACTCCACCCACCTGGGCGACCTCATGACCCCCCAAGCGGTGATTGACACCCCTGCATAGCGCGCGGTGTTTCACCGCTCCGCTCGGGCCGACGTTCGTCGGACATGGCTTGACCTGAGCTGGTGCGGCTCGTCGTCCGCCCGCGTCCCGCTCGTCGTCCGCTGCGACCTGGGTTCCTTAACAGGTGGGTCTGGCCACACGTCAACGCGCCGTGGCGATTAACCCCACTCTGGAGGTGGGGTCCAGTTGGACCAAGACAGGTCCCACCAGGGGCCATCTTTGTCTAGCCGGGCGATGAGTTGGTGGCCGAAGTTGTGGATCCAAGTGCCTAGTTCGGGAGAGAAGCGGCGCTGGGCGACGCAGTCGAGCACGGCGTCCCAGTCCTTGATTTCCCATGTCAGGTCGGGGGCAATGACGAAATCGAGTTCTAGATCCTGAGTCTCGAACGTGTAGTCGTACCGCCGAAAGTCGGTCTGCACATTCAGGTACCAACGCTCAAAGGTGCGGTCGGGGCCGTGCCAGAAATGCCAGATGGCGTAGTGGTTTCCCGGGCGATGAACCATGAGGCAACCGTGGCCTTTCCATGAAGCAAGTGACTCCCATGGATGGCGCCCCCCGGGGATAGGCCAGTCCTGTTCGGGAAACGCGAACGGCGAGCCGGGCGGAACATAGAGCACAAGTTCGTTGGGTTCATCGCGTACAACGCGTGCCGCAATGTCGAGCCAAGACTTTCCAAACCAGGACGCCGACGAGTCCATGGTTTTGGTCGGCTCGTACCCAAGAATCTCGCGCCGGTTGATCAGCTCCCCATACTCCCACCGCTCGGTCATGCAAAGACTCTACGAGCTCCCCGGGACCGTAGATGCCCGAGCTCGAAAACGGGAGGAGGAGCCCGCCGTTCGCTCCACACACGCTGTTCACTCCGCTCTCTAAAGCGACGAATCCGAACTACCCGGCCTACACCTACCCAGCGACTCGCCGCTCATGGCCGGCCCAGTGAGGTTCGCGCAGTGATTTGCGAGCCAGTTTACCAACAGGGGATTTTGGCAGTGGTTCAGTGGTTAGTTCCACTGCGACTGGCTTCTTGTACGAACCGAGTTGGTCGGCACAAAGCGCTATGAGTTCCTCGCCGGTGACAGCGGCATCGTCGGCCACGGTGACAACGCCGTAGGGACTCTCGCCCCATCGTTCGCTGGGCACGCCGAACACCGCGGCTTCGATCACGTCGGGATGACCCGTGAGCACGTTCTCGAGTTCGGCTGGCCAGATATTGAAGCCGCCACTGATGATCATGTCGTCTTTGCGGTCGAGCACGTATAAGTAACCGTTCTTGTCGAGTTTGCCGATGTCGCCGGAAAGGACCCAGCCGTCGTGCATGCGCTCCGCGGTGGCCTCGGGGTTGTCCCAGAATTCGAGCATCTGGCCGTCGCACCGAATCGCGATTTCGCCCTCGTGTCCAATGGGTACTTCTTGCTGAGTCTCGGGGTCCAGTATCGCCAGGTCGCCGAACGGCAGCGGTCGCCCAGCAGAGCGCAATGGGTTTGACCCCTCGACTTCGCTAAACCATTCGGTTGGTCCCATCATGGTGATCGGTACGGCTTCGGTCTGACCGTAGCCCTGATAGAGCACGTGACCGAATACTTGCTTGGCAAGGAGTGCCGTGTCGTCGGCAATCGGGGACCCTCCGACCTGGAGCACTTTCAGGTGGCTCCAATCGCGGTCTGGAGCTGTGGCTTCTCGGGCGATCGAATTCAACATGGTTGGCACGAGGAAGCCGTAGGCCACCCGCTCGCGTTCCATGGTTGCTACAACTTCAGCTGGCTCAAACGTCTTGATCAACAGGTTCACACCGCCGCAAAGCCACATGGGTGTAAAGAAGTACCCGGAACCGTGCGAGATTGGTCCGGCGTGTTGACATACGTCGCCCTTTTGAACGGGCGGAAATGCAAAGAACCAGTCGCGGCCGGCATCGAGCCATGTCTTGTGGGTATAGGCCACGCCCTTTGACGGGCCGGTGGTGCCGCCGGTGTGGCGGATAATGAAGTAGTCGTCTTGGTCGATGACCGGATCAGGGTCGGTGTCGGCGAAGCTGGCGAGCCACGATTCGTAGTCATCACCGCGCACGATGACGTGCTCGAGCGAAGCGACCTCGGTGTCGATCCCAGCAAGGGACTCGGCATGGCTCTGGCTGACGACAACTGCCCGACATTCCGTATGGGTGAGCATGTGGCGATGAGCTTGGCGGCTGTTGCGCGGGTACAGGGGCACCCTCACGAGATTCGCTGCCGCCGCGCCACAGAAGAAGTCGACCGACTCAAACGTGTTGTCTTCGAGCACGGCAACCCGGTCGCCGGGCTTCAGCCCAAGGGATAACAAGGCGTTGGCCATGCGCAACCCTCGGGTCCAGGCCTGCGCGTAGGTGAGCCGTGTGTCGCCTTCGATGATCGCGAGTTGCTCAGAATGGAAGCTGGCCGAACGTCGCATCAGCGATCGCACATCCATCAGTGGGCACCTTGGCTGAGCAGTGCCTCGACGAGCTCTTGCACGGCATAGGCCTCGGCAAAGGTCGCCAGTGTGTTCGGTTCGCCGCGGGTCAAGGCGGCTACCTGTCCGAGCTGCGCGGCGTATGCGGCGGGTGGGGCAACGGCTTCGGCGCTCAATACGGGCTCCCATGGGCTATCGCTCACCGCCGAAGTGAGCTGGTACCAATTCGTGAGTCGCAGTGATCGCTCGCTGCCACGCACGGTGAACTCGACTTCGTCGGTTCCAGCAGCATCGCTCGTGCCAGTGAGGCGAACGATGGTGCCATCACAATCGAGTACGGCGTGCAGACTTTGTTCTGAAGTTCCATCGGCGGGGTATTCAATGTGGACGTGCTTGATCGATGCTGGTCCAAAGAGTCGATGCACCAGAAAGACAAAGTGCGAAGCAACTTCGCGAACCCAACCGCCTTGGTCCCGATCTCGCAGCCAGCCTGCTCCAGCCTGCCAGTCGCGCGGCCAGCGACAGAAGTGCAGGCGCAGGTCAGCCCCGAGCACGTCGCCGCAATGCCCAGCGGCAACCTGAGCGATCATCTCGGCTGCGCCTGGAGCAGCACCGAAAACAAAGTTCACCGCCGCCAGCGCACCACCTGCCTCGACCCGGCTGACCATGGCCTGAGTTTCTGCGTTGGTGACCCCCAGAGGTTTTTCGCAAAATATGGCCTTGCCCGCTGCATGGGCCATGTCGACATAGACCTCGTGGAAGAGCGGGGGAGTGGCTATGTACACAACGTCTACAGCCGGGTCGTTGATCAGCGCCGCAGGGTCTTCGGTGATCATCAGGCCAAAGTCGCTCGCAGCGCCAGCACGGGCCTCGTTGACTACATCGAATCCACCAATAAGAACAAAACCGTCGTGGTTGTTGAACTGCTCGATGAAGCGCCTTCCAACGGTTCCTAACCCAATGATGGCAACACCCTGCTTCTGCATGATCCCACCCTATTTCTGTGACCCATAGATGGCGATAATCGCGCCGCTGGTTCACCGGTACTTGAGCTAGTTAGCGCTGGGCTCCCAGGTGCGTGTATCGGGGTGGTTGGCGTGCCAGGCGAACCAGAACGATTGCTCACTTGGTACCCGTTGGCCTGTTTCGTCGTACACCCGGACTCCAATGCCTGTCGGTTCAACGGTGAGCAGATCGCCGCCGACGTCGATGTCTACGGTCTGGCCCAGCGCAGTGAACGCCGCCACATCGAACGCAACACTGTCACCATTGCGTGAGATACCTACGACTTCGGTCTTGATCGAATAGGTAGTAGGAACATCGATCACGGGAAACCAGACATCGGGGTTCTCGTAGTAGGAGCGGTAGGCCTGGCCTGGTGTGTAGTCGTAGCTGATCGGCGGGCGCTCTGGGTTATCGAAGAAGATAGGAGCCGGTAGTGAGAGCACTTCAGTCTCGGGGTTCTCGGCAAGCCAGTCACCCCATCGCATATGGGTCACGGGACGCACCACGAGTTTGGTCCCGGTCAGCTCACCGCCGATGCCAACCCCACGCAGATGGCTCCAGAGGGTGCTCGTTTGCACGTCATACATGATCTTGTTGCTGTTCACTAAAAGCCCGCTCGTCAAAAAGTCCAAACGCTGGCCATCGATGACTCGCTCGTAGACCAAAGCGGTCCGGCAAAGTGTGCAGTACACCAGCGCTAGGTCATCGCCGCCAATGGTGTCGTTCGCGAGCTCGTGATGAGCCAGGATCCGCAAGGGATATGCAACTGCTTCGCCGTTCACCGTCACGCCGAGCACGATCTCGTCATCGACCATCCAGGTGGCTGCTGCGGCGGGGACCCGGTCGGGGTCGTTGAGTTCAGGAATGCCGCCGAGTGGCACGCCTCCCCACTGGATTGCGGCTACTTCGGTCTGGTTAACGACCGACCGAATGAGCGGACCGAACGCGGGATCAAATCCTTCATAGAGCGAAGCCTTGAACTCCACGTAACCGACACCGCCG
>Ga0114956_1000211_pt1 | contig 38326 bp, 34 predicted proteins | sample MaitaG_FD_87304 | JGI IMG/M metagenome (GOLD analysis project Ga0114956, IMG submission 87304) | Marine algal microbial communities from Maine, USA - Maine_Asex2 metaG | ecosystem: Host-associated > Algae > Red algae > Unclassified | place: Maine, USA | collected 2015-01-05 | reverse complement strand
CGCGAGGCATCGCCCTATGTCGGCTTCGACCTCGTGACCTTTACCAATCTGACGAATATCAACCTGCCAGCACCAGAGTTCGGAGCTGGCTCGGCAATGGCCGTGCTGACCGAGAATGGCGAGGCGATTTCGTCCCTCGGGGCCGGACAGCAATGGTCGACGCTCGTTCCGGTTGGCACCACGACGATCAATGCCCGAATCGGTGCCTTTGGCGATGCAGCGAGCGTGCTCGAAGGCGAGGAGCTCGTGCGGACCGGCAGCAATAGTGCGGTGACGTTCATCACTGCGAAGCGCCCCGTCATCGAGCCGGAGCCGATCCAGGGTCTGGATGCGGTCGCGGCGAGTTCCGATGGTGGTCAGATTTACGGCATCAATGGTGCTGAAGGTGTCTTGGTTGTCGCCAACGCCGATGATCTGTCAACCCGCCAGGTCGTGACGAGCGATGCCGACGATGGCATTGCAGCTCTCGCTGGGGCGACCGACATCATCGTGAACCCGAACGGCGATGAAGTCATCATCGTCGGCACGAGCATCGTCGGCACGAGCATCGTCGCACTAGACCGCGATGCAAACGGTGGAGTGTCACTCGCCTCCGATACCGCAGCTCCGATCGGCGCTGCACAGACGGCGGCTCTCGCCAGTACCGGCGACACGTTGTACCTCGGCGGTGACCGCCTCGCCCGCGTCGACCGCGATGCAGCGAGCGGTCAGTTCGTCAACGTCGTGAACGTCACGGGCACTGCGGGCTTTGTCGACGACCTTGCCGTGAGTTCAGATGACACGCTCGTCTACGCGGTCAACACCGGGGCCGGAACACTCACCGTCCTTGACGCCGTCACGCTGGCGAGTCGGCAGACGTTCGACGGCGCATTGAACGGCGTGGTCGGTGCAAGCGATGTCTTCGGCACCGACGACGGCCGGTTCGTTTATGTGACCGCGGAAACCGAGAACACGATCGCCGTGTTCGAACGCAACGTCGAAACGAACGAGCTCACCCACGTCGAGACGCTGGCCAACGGCGTTGACGGGGTTCGGGGCCTGTCAGGCCCGAGCGACGTCACCGTGACCGCCGATGCCGACGGCGTCGAGCGGTTCGTGATCGTGACCGGCTCGCAGAGCGATGCCGTCTCGGTGTTCGAGCGAAACAGCGAGACCGGACGTCTCCAGTTCGTGCAGGTACTGCGCAACAACATCGGCGGTACCGCAGGCATCGACATGCCTCGGGTCGTCGTGACCGCTGGTGACCGCACGTACGTTGGTTCGCTTGGCGAGAACGCCGTCATCGGTGGCTTGGCGTCGTTCGACGCGATGCTTGAGCAGCCGCAGCCGCTCAAGCTGCTCACCGAATTCTCGACGATTGAGGATCTGCAGATTCACACCTCGGGTGGCGACGATGTCATCACGTTGCGTGAGGCACCGGGTGCTGAAGTGGTGACGGCGACGATCGGCACCGCCGGAGGCAACGACCGGGTCGTGCTCACCGAAGTTGTGGCGCAGACGTTGGTGCAACTCGGCGACGGCGCCGACGAAGCCGTCGTCCGCACCGAAACTCCGGACGGCGAGATCACGATCGAGGGTGGTCCCGGCGAGGACTTGATCCGAGTCCAGCAGATGGGCGACGGCGACCAGGTGGTCGAAATCGCCGGCGGTCCCGATGCCGACACGATCGAGGTCACGGGCGGCCCCGAGGCCCTGCCTCCGCGGGGCGGAGATCCGAGGGTTGTTATCCACGGCGAAGACCCGGCGGTTGCCCCCGGCGACACGCTGCGATTCGACCCCCAGAACCAGGACCCGAACAACCCGAACTACGAGCCGGTGAATCCGGATCCGAACGAGGGCGAGATCGGCGTCATCGACGCTGGACTGGTCATCTACGACACGCTGGAAGGCGTCGTCGTGATCGCACCGCCGGTCGTCACGGTGCTGGCCCCGGCACCGACCGCCGAAGGTGACGGCGTCAACCTCCAAGCGAGCATCATCCCGAACGGTCTGCTTACCGGCCCGCCCGAGTGGGACCTCGATGGCGACGGCGCATTCGACGATGCCGTTGGTGGCAACGTGAACCTGACCTGGGCACAGCTTGTCGATCTCGGTCTCGTCGACGACGGCACATACCAAATCGCCGGGCAGGCCACGAACGACGAGGGCACCGCAGTGGCCGTCGGTGAGCTCGTGCTTACCAATACCGCGCCAACGCTCAGCGCGACCGGTCTGAATCAGGTCGACCTCGGCGATGACTACATCATCGAATTTTCAGCGACCGATCCGGGTGACGATCGGGTCTTCGAGTGGCACGTCGATTGGGGCGACGGCGGCGTCGTCGAGGTCTTCGGCGCCGACGCCACCACGGCCACCCACGTCTACGACGGGCCCCAGCAGTACAGCATTCGGGTCTGGGCCGTTGACGAAGACGCGTACCTGACGACGCCACCGGGCTGGGGTCCACAAGGACTACTCACGACCGTCGTCGCCGATCCTGACGGCATCACGCCCGGACCGGTGGGGGGCTACGAGATTCTCGAAGGCGAGTCGGTCACCCTCAACGGCTCGGCCGTTGGTGATGTCGCGCAGCTCGCTTGGGCGATCAACGGTGGCGCCTTCATCGACGCGGCCGGCCCAACACCAACGCTCACCTGGGACGAGCTGCAGGCCCTCGGCGTCGACGACAGCGGCTCGTACACCATCGCTTTGCAGGCGAGGTACGCCAACGGTGCGGTTGCACAATCGCTCAACTCCACGCTCACCATCGCGAATGTGGCACCGACGGCGACGATCACGGGCGACGAATCTGTACCCGAGGGCAGCGACAGTGCCGTGGTGCTCATCGTGAACGCATCCGATCCTGCGAACGGCGACACTGCCGCCGGGTTCACCTACAGCTTCGATTTCACCGGCGACGGCATCTTCGAGGTCGAAGGCTCCGACGCGGGCGCATTCGTTCCGGCATCGCTGCTCGTCGACGATGGCGAGATCGTCGTCAGCGCTCGGATCACCGATCAGGACGGCGACTTCACCGAGCTCGAGACCACGATCATCGTCACCCGGGTCGCGCCCGATCTGTTCGCCGACGGCCTCGCCGCCATCGACCAGGGCCAGGACTATGCCTTGCTCGTTGAAGCGGCCGGCGATCCCGGCGATGACACGATCACGACCTGGATCATCGAGTGGGGCGACGGCACGATCGAGTCGTTCGATGCCGACCCGGTCGATTCCGACTTCGTCTTTGCGACCCACGCCTTTGAGACGAGCGGCGACCTGACGATCAACGTCACCGCGATCGACGAAGACGGCAGCTACACGACGACGCAACAAGTTGTGGTCGTCAACGTGCCGCCAACGCTTACCAACCTTGCAGCCACCGACACCGACGAGGGCGGTCAGACGATTCTGACCGGAACGATAAGTGACCCCGGCACGCGTGAGTCCTTCACACTGTTGATCGACTGGGGCAACGGCGGCGACCCGGAGACGGTCGAGTTGCCCGCAGGGACGTCGACGTTCAGCCTTGGTCGTCTGCGACCCGACGACAATCCGACGATCACACCAATCGATCCGTACACGATCTTCGTGACCCTGACCGACAGCGGGGGAGCTTCGAGCACGGGCACCGTCACGGCAAACGTGGCCAACGTCGTTCCGACCTTTGTCGATCTCGGGTTCGTCGAAGACCGGGTGTTCGAGACCGACCTCGTGCAACTGTTCGGTCGTCTGCCCGACGCCGGCATCGACGACAACATCACCCTGACGATCCAGTGGGGCGACGGCACCGAGGACCTCGTACTCGTCGACCGCGACACTCGCACCTTCACCGGTACCCATCGTTACGCCGACGACGATCCGACCGCCACCGGCGAGGACGTTTACAGCATCCGCCTGTCGGCCTTCGATGATGACTTCGGTTTCGTCGTGCAACTGATCGATGTGACCGTCGTGAACGTCGACCCGGGTATCGCCAGCCTTGAGTCGTCGGTTGCCCGCATCGGGGCGAACGGCGGGGTTGTCGATCTGACCGGTTCGATCGCCGAGCTCAACGACCTTGACACCCACACGGTCGAAATCAACTGGGGCGACGGCACCAGTTCGGCGGCGGTTGTCGATCAGGCAACGAACACGTTTACGGCTACCCACGACTACGCACCCGGCGGCGGCAACTTCGACATCGTCGCCATCGTGACCGACGACGACGGCGGTGTCGGCCAATTCACCTTGACGCTTGCCGGCGTGCCGCAGGTTGGCGACCTCGTCGTGTCGAACGCGGCGATCGACGAGGGCTCAGCGGTCGAGGTCACCGGCACGTTCACCGATTCTGCGCCGCTTGACGGATACACCGTTGAGATCGACTGGGGCGATGGCACGACGAGCCAAGCCGCGGTTGACGCCGCGACCGGTACCTACGTCGGCAGCCACGTGTACATCGATGACGACCCGACCGCGACGCTGGTCGACACGTACGACATCGTTGCGACGGTGACCGACCTGACGGGGGGCTCGGCGGCGAGCGCGCCCGCCACGGTCACGGTGTCGAATGTGGCGCCGCAGGTTGCGTCGTTCGACGTCAGCCGCGGCAGCGTTGGTCCGGCCGGGATTGCGGTTACGGCGACCGGCACCTACACCGATGTCGGCGTGAACGACACCCACACCGTGATGATCGATTGGGGCGACGGCACGGCGTCCGCGGCGATCGTCGACCCGACGACCGGCCAGTTCACGGCGACGCACACCTACGTGACGAACGGCGACTACGCCATTACGGTCACCTTGACCGACGACGATCTCGGTTCGGTCACAACCTCGATTCTTGAACCCGTCATGCCCGAGTTTGCGTGCTCGGTCGAGGCGGGCCAGCTGACCTGGACCGATCATGGCCAGTCGGTGTACTGGATCTACCGGTCGGTCGACGGCGGGGCGACCTGGAAGTGGATTGGCCGTAGCTTTGGCCCGGCCTCGTTCACGGATGTGAGCCCGGCGCCCGGTTCTATCTATCAGGTGCACTACGACGGCATTCCTCGCACCGACTGCCAGGTCAACAGCGAGCCGGTGCAGGCGTGGTGTGTTGTCGAGGAAGGCGGCAAGATCACGTGGACCGACAACGCGCAGACCCGGTACTGGGTCTACAAGTCAATCGACGGGGGCGACTATGTGTGGATTGCGAACACCGCGGGTGAGAACTTCTACACCGACCCGAACCCGACCCCAGGGGCCATGTATCAGGTGCACTACAAGGGCATTCCGCGGGCGTTCTGCGGAGCCCCGGTCGTGCCGATCGAACCCGGCTTCCCGCCGCTGTCTTGTTCGGTCGATGCCGGTCGCGTGCAGTGGTCTGAGGCCGGCCAGTCGTTGTACTGGATCTATCGGTCAGTCGACGATGGTGTGACCTTCGAGTGGGTTGGGCGAACGCTTGGTCCGCTGGAGTTCGTCGATCCGAGCCCGGTCTTCGGGGCTCTCTATCAGGTGCACTACGACGGCATCAGCCGCACCGACTGCACGGTTGTGGCCGAGCCGCTGATCTTGACGTGTTCGGCGACCGCCGAAGGCGTGGTCACATGGAGCGACAACGGTCAGTCGTTGTATTGGGTGTACAAGTCGATCGATGGTGGCGACTATGTCTGGATCGGGCGCACGCTCGGCGAGACCGAGTTCGTCGACCCGAACCCGACCGCTGGTGCGCGGTACCAGGTGCACTACGCCGACATTCCTCGGTCGTTCTGCCCTGGGGCTGGTGCCTGACCTCGCCTACGGTTCACCTGTGCATCGACAACCTCACCGAACGGGCGGGCCGTGTGCGGCTGCGGTCATGGCGCTCACCGTGCTGTTCCTGGTCGGGTGCACGAGTGGTTCCGTCGATCCTGATCTGGCCGCGGGCTTGAACGACGACGCCGCCAGCGGCGATGGAGCGACCGTCGATCCGCCAGCTGCTGATGCATCACCCGCACCCGCCGACGGCTGTGCTCGCACCGCGTCGGCCATCGTCGACCGATTCGAGCGGTTCCTGGAACCGTATGCCGACCTCTCGCCGATTCAGTTCCTGTCGCTCGACGATCCCATCGGCGTCGACGAGTTCCGCTCCGACGTTGGCGCCGAGGTGGCCGCTGGCGTCGACGCGGGGTGCGACGCGGCAGCCCTCGATCCAGCGCTGCAGAATGCGCTCGGCCGCCTCAATGGCCAAAGCCCGCTCGTCGACTTTCTCGCCGCCTCGGTCATCGGTCCCGGCCCGGCACCGAGTGAGGAACCGGTCGAGGCGCAACGAGAACTCACCGTCACCCCAGGCGACGATCTCGCTGTAGCCGTCGCGTCGCTGGCCCCCGACGCGACGCTGACGCTCGCTGCCGGCGTGTACACCCTGGATACTCCGCTGGTGACGAACTCGACGCTCACCATTGTCGGAGCAGGTATGGCCGAGACCATCATCCGGTCGTCAGCGCGTGATGCCGCGATCGCCGTGGCCGATGGGTCTTTGGAGCTGCAGAACCTCGCGGTCGAACACGTCGACGATTCGTCGGCCGCCTCGGTTGTGATTTCGTTTGCTCGGCCCTTGCGTCTCGCCTCGGTCATCCTGACCGGAGCGGCGACCGATAGCGACGGCGGAGGAGGAACCGGGCTTGTGGTCGCCGACGCGGTCAGCATCGCCGACCGCGTCACCGCGCTCGCCGGCGCTGAGATAACGATCGTCGACAGCGAGCTGGTCGGGAACGAGATCGCCGGCGCCGCGATCAGCGCCGACGTCGTCGTCGCCATCACGGGTAGTCGCTTTGGCGACAACGGGGTGTGCGGCCTTTGCCTCTTCGACACGGTGACGGGTGCCGTTGCCGAAAACACCCTCGACGGCAACACGATCGGTCTACAGCTCAGCGACAGTGCGGCCCCCGAGGTCGTGGGCAATACGGTCATTGAGAACTCGGGCGTCGGCATCGTCGTCGGCGACTCGGCGGCGCCCATGATCAGCGACAACCGCATCGACGAGAACGCGGAGGCGGGCATCGAGGTGCAGGACACCTCGTCGCCAACGATCCGCGAGAACTCGATCGGATCCCACCCGGCCGCCATCGTCGTCAACGGCGAGGCGACACCCGCCATCGCGGCGAACACGATCGATGGGGCCGAGGTCGGTATCCAAATCGGCGCGCACGCGGCCGCGACGGTCAGTGGTAATCGGCTTGGGAACGTGGGCGCCGGTTTGGTGGCCGCGGGCGAGACGACGGCAACGTTCATCGGCAACGAGATCGATGGTGGCGGGATCGGCATCGAAGCGAATGGGACCGCGGCGCCGACCTTCGAAGACAACCGAGTGACCGACGTGACAACCGCAGGGCTGGTCTATCTAGATCAGTCCTCGGGAATCGCTCGCCAGAACTCGTTCACAGGAGCGATGACGGTCGGCATTCAAGTTGGTGGGCAGGCGCAACCGCTGCTCGACGACCTGACGGTGACCTATGTTCCGGATGCTGATGAAGGCCAAACCACGCCGGAAGGTCGGGCGCCGCCCGTGGGCATGCTGCTCGCCGAACAAAGCAGTCCGCAGGTGACGAATAGCCAGGTGAGCGACTTCCTCATCGGCATTCAGATCAGCGGTGCAGCCGCGCCGACGGTCTCGACGACCGTGGTCGATGGCGGCTCGCTCGACAGCGTTGGATTGCTCTACGGCGAGGCGAGCTCGGGCGTCGCGTTCGAGAACGACCTACGCAGCCACCTCATCGGGGTGCAGGTTGGCGGCGACGCGGCACCGACGCTCGAAGCGAACAATGTCGACGACGCCACGCAAGCCTCCTATCTGCTCACGGGTTCTGCCACGCCAACCCTCGACGGGAACCAGTGCTCGGGCGTTGTCCCCGGCGTCGTGCTTCTCGAATCAGCAACGCCCACCCTCCTCGACAACCCCTGCCCGATCGAGGCCGGCTAGCCCTGCTGCTGCGGTTCCATCACCATGCAAGATGCATGCGCTGCTGCTACTTTGCAGGCATGACGTCGATCACCATCCGAAACGTGGCCCAAGAGACCCGGGACGAGCTGGCAGCCCGCGCCGCTCGGTCGGGGCGCTCGCTGCAGGAGTACCTCCATGCACTGCTGACGCAAACCGCCGCGAAGCCAGATATTGAGGCAACCCTTCGGGACATTCGGTCGCGGAAACGAGCGGCGCCAACCGAGATCCCGGCCGGCGAAATCTTGCAGCACCTCGAAGCTGACCGGCGATGACGCTGATCGTCGACGCATCGGTCATCGTTGCCGCTCTCGTCGACAGTGGGTCCGACGGAGCGTGGGCCGAGGGTCAGGTCAGCGGGGGCGACCTTGTCGCACCATCGCTTATGCCGTTCGAGTGCGCGGATGTGATTCGGCGGCTCGCGGCAGCTGGCACGATTTCTGACGACATCGCCCACCTCGCCCATCGGGATCTACTCGCGCTTCCAATCGAGTTGGCCAACTACGAACTGGTGTCCGAACGAGCATGGGAGCTTCGGAACAACGCGACGGTTTACGACGCTAGCTACGTTGCGCTGGCCGAGTTGCTCGGCGCTCCGCTTGCGACGCTCGATCGCCGACTAGCGGCAGCGCCAACTGCGCGATGCACGTTTCGTACGCCGAACGTTTCGTCCTAAATCCTGCTCACTCGATTGTGGATGAAGATCAGATCTCGATCACGTCGATGAGGCCGCTGAGGTGTTTGAAGTCCGCGCCGTTGCGGGTGTAGAGAGGTAGTTCGCGCGAGCAGGCGACGGCGGCAATGAGCAGATCGACCGCGCGTGCGCCTCTGGCCTTTCGTCCCGAGCCTGCGACCTCTGCATAGACCCGGCCGTAGGCGCGGGATGCGTCGGCGTCGAATGGCAATGGGTCGAAGGCGGCTTCAGTTCGCTGCAGCCGGTCCTGTCGTCGGGCTCGTTCTTGGTGGTCGCTGGTTGCATGTGGCCCGGCGGCAAGTTCGGCCAGGGTGATCGACGTGATTGCAACTTCGTCGGCCAATAGGTCGGGGTGAATGATGTCGAGGTCGACGACGACGCTGGTGTCAAGGATTCCCCGCTCGACTCGGACCTCAGGCACGAGGTTCTATGGTCTGATCTGCAACGTCATCGAGGTCATTCCGGAACCGCTTCGCGTCGATGGGCGGAGCGTTGCGAAACACAGCCGCTGCGGTTTCAGCTTTGACGAAGCGGTGCCTTCTCAGTGGACTCAGTTCACCGACGGGTACACCGTTGCGAGTGATGATGAATGTCTCGCCCTCGTCAAGTTTGCGCATAATGTCGCCGCTGCTGTTGCGAAGCTCTCGTTGAGAAATGGTCCGACCCATGCGACTAAGGTAGCACCGCGTGCTACACCGGGAACGCGGTGGTCGGACGGTTCAGATTCAGGGGTTTGTGGCAATTCTTGTCGTAGCTAGCTGAGCGCCAGTGGCAGTGATTCGAGGCCCCGCAGATTGAGGCGCCCGTTCCACACGTGGTCGCCGTCGGGGCGAGCGTTCGGGAAGCGGCGGATGAACGAGCCGATCGCGACCTGGGCTTCCATCTTCGCAAGAGAGGCCCCAAGGCAGTAGTGGCTGCCGCTGCCGAACGAAAGATGCTGACCAGCGTCGGCGCGCATCAGGTCGAGCCGGTCGGCGGTGGCACCGAACTTCTCGGGATCACGATTCGCGGACGCAAGCATCGCCAGCACGAACGCCCGGTGCGGAATCGGCGTACCCGTGAATTCGATCTTGGCCGTCGTGATGCGGCGCGACATCTGCACCGGTGACACGAACCGCAGCAACTCGTCGACCGCGTTGGCGTCGAGGCCATCGTCGTCTCGCCAAAGAGCAAGCTGCTCGGGATTGCGTAGCAGCTCGAACAGTCCGGCTCCGATGAGGTTCACGGTTGTTTCGTGACCGGCGATGAAGAGCAGCGTGACCTGGGCGACGAGCTCGCGAGTCGTCAGTCGATCACCGTCTTCTTCGGCCTCGATCATGCGGGTCAACAAGTCGTCGGCCGGATTCTCACGTTTCCATGCGATGACCTTCTCGATGTGGGCGTCCATGTGGATCTGGCCCTGGACCGATGCCTTGATGTCCTCTGGCGAAACGATCGGGTCAAGGGTCTTGACCATGGCCCCCGACCATTCATTGATCATCGCCTTGTCGGTATCGGGCAGCCCGAGCATCTCGTTGATGACGTCGAATGGGAGGGGAAACGCCAGCTCGCTGACGACGTCGGCGCGGCCCGCTGCCGCCATCGCGTCGAGTTTCTCATCGACCATCTCTTGCACTCGATCGCGCAATGTCTCGATTGTTCGCGGCGTGAAGGCCTTGGTAACCAGCTTGCGCAGTCGCGTGTGGTCGGGCGGATCGAGCCCAAGCATCGACCGATCGCGTTCGAGCTCGAGCCCTTGGGCCTGGAGTTCGGCGCGAAATTGGTCGGCTCGATCGGTTTCGAGAATGTCCGAGTTCGTCTCTTCGACGCTGAGCGACGGATCGCGGAGCAGCTTGAAACAATCCTCGTACCGAAAGAGACCCCACCGGTCGAAGAGTTCATGGACCGGGTTCCCGGAGCGCACCGCCGCAAGTTGGCTGTAGGGGTCGTCGAGATAGCCGGGTTCGAGAGGGTTGAACGTTATTGGCGCTTGGGTGTCCACGGGCGGCATCCGATCGGTCGGGAACGTTCCCACAGTATCGGTGCAACAATGCCTGGATGACTGCTGCGAACTTGACCCCATACGACGCCATCATCTCGAAGCGCGACTTGCGGGTGTATACCGATGACCCGATCGCCGACGACGTCATGCATCGGATTCTGCAGGCCGGTCGCATGGCTGGTAGCGCGAAGAATCTCGAAGTCAATCGGCTGATCGTTGTCACCGACCAAGCGGTGCAGGACGCACTTGCCGAGGCCGGCGATTTCTCGTCGTGGATCGGTACGTCGGCGGCGATTGTCGGCTTCGCCTCTCCGGCCAGCGAACTACGCGAGTTCGATGTCGGACGTCAGGCCCAAAATATGATGGTCGCTGCGCACGCCGACGGCATCGCTTCGTGCCCGGTGACGCTCCATCACCCCGATCGAGCGCGTGCTGCGGTCGGCCTCCCCGACGACTGGGTGATGCCGATGGTCATCACGTTGGGTGTGGCCGTCGATGACCACCCCGACAGCCCTCTGAAGCGCACCCGCGTCGCGCTCGATGACCTCGTGCGCCAGGATCGCTGGAGCTAGTCGCGTGACGACCGAAGCGCAGTTCGCGCAGGCACTGCGTGAGCTGGAATGTGTAGCCGGGGCCTGACGCAGCGGGGCGGACCTGGTCGCGCCACCCAACAAAGGTCGGCGCTCCGAGCGGGCTGGCCGAATCGACCACCTTCTCGCACAGCTCGCCAAGCCGTTCGACGCCGTCCATGCCCGCAGATGTTCGGCGCCGTATTCCTGGCATATCTCGGCGTAGTGGCGAGCGCCATCATCGGGAGCCATCGCAGCCCGGCCCGTCTCCACCATTGTTCGCATCGTGTCGGGGTTCCAGAAGTACGCGGCCGCAATGACATTGTCGATCGGGCAGTCGCCGAGGACTCCAAGCCGCCCGATTGCATACATGCCGTTGTTCTCCATCGGCATGCCACGAGCGGCCGCTTTCGCTTTCGTCGAATCGTCCATCAACCAGGCTCGGCGCCGAGCCACGGGACGGCCTGATCGTAAGATCGTGCGATGACCCCACCGACCGTCGATGTGCTCGCCGCTGCCGACTGGACGTTCCCGGTCCCGATTGCTTACGGCGCGGGCCGTCTCGCTGAGCTGGGGGAGCGGTGCCGTCGCCTCGGCGCGGAGCGTCCACTGATCGTGACCGATCGGGGCAGCGTCGATTTGGCTTTCATTGCGGCCGCCGCTGATTCGGTGCGGGGGGCGGGCCTTAATGTCGACATGTTTGCCGATGTCGATCCGAACCCGACGGACCACAACGTCGCAGCGGGATGCGCGGCCCTTCGCTCGGGCCGTCACGATGCGGTTATTGCCATCGGGGGCGGAAGCGGGATGGATGCGGGCAAGAGCATCAGCCTTGTTGCGGCCAACAATGCTGATTTGTGGGACTTCGATTACGACGCCCCCGAGGCGCCGACGTTCGGCGCCGATACGAGCCCATTCCTTACGCTCATTTGTATTCCGACGACCGCGGGCACTGGTGCCGAAACCGAGAGCACGGCGATGGTGACCGACACCGACCGAGGCACCAAGCGTTGCGTCTGGTCGGCCGACCACAAACCCGCGCTCGCGGTGCTCGACCCCAAGCTGACGCTGAGCCTGCCGCCCACGCTCACGGCATGGACCGGCGTCGATGCACTGGTGCACGCGATCGAAGCGTTCTCGGTCCCGGCATGGAACCCGTTGTGTGACGGACTGGCGCTTGAAGCCATGGCCATCATCTCGACCGCGCTTCTCGCGGTTGCCGACGACGGAGCGAATCTCGAAGCGCGCGGCCGAATGCTGGTTGGCTCCTGCCTGGCCGGGATCTCGTTCTTGAAAGGTCTCGGCCTGGTGCATGCGATGAGTCACATGGTCGGCGCGGTTCACGACACCCACCACGGCCTGACGAACGCGGTGCTGTTGCCGCCGGTGCTGCGGTTCAACGAGCCCATGCTCGGCGACAAGTTGCAGCTGATGGCCGAGGTTGTGCACGCCGACGCGTTTTGCGAGTGGATCGTTGATCTGCTCGATCGGCTCGACATCCCAACCGGCTTGGCCGCCATTGGTGTGCCTGCGGACGGTGTTGGCGAGATTGCGTCGAAGGCGGCGGGCGACGCCGCCGCGTCGACGAATCCCCGTGCCGCCTCGATCGCCGAAATCGAAACCCTGCTGACCAACTCGATGACGGACGCCCGTTAGCGTCGTTCCTCGGCGCTGGGGCGCCTCGTCACTTACGGAGTTTCTCGCGGGGTGAAAAACTCCCGACGCGTTCCCTGGGGTGGGACTGAGCAGCTACGTTCGGGCGATGGTGACTACTGACCAGCTCGATGCTCTGCGGGCGTTTGATACACCGACGATTTGTAATGCGCTCGAGATCGTCGCGCCAGACCGACGAGGTGGTGGCTACTCGGTCAAGCCGTTCGTCTGTCCCCGGCCCGATCTCGAACCGGTCGTCGGGTATGCGAGAACCGCCACGATCCGGGCGATGCAACCGTCGACTCGTGGCAGCGACGGCGACACGCAGGTACGGCTCGACTACTACGCCGACCAGGCGGCGGGCCCGCAGCCAACGATCACTGTCATCGAAGACCTCGACGCAGTCGCCGGCTACGGCGCGTGGTGGGGTGAGGTGAATACGAGCATTCACCAAGGACTCGGATCGCTCGGCGTCATCACGAACGGCAGCATTCGCGACCTCGACGATGCTGCTCCCGGCTACCAGATGCTTGCGGGCATGGTCGGACCGTCGCACGCCTGGGTTCACGTCGAAGAGTTCGGAATAGCAGTGACCGTGCACGGCATGACCGTGCACCCCGGCGACCTCATCCACGCCGACCAGCACGGCGCCGTCGTCGTGCCGACCGGTGTCGTCGGCGAGATCCCGGCGGCAGTCGCCGACATCGTCGCCCGCGAGAAAGTCCTTATCGACGCGAGTCGTCAGCCGGGCTTCGGCATCGAAACCCTGCGCTCGTTGCTCGGCAGCTGACCGCGTCACCCGCCCGCTCTTGGAGGAATCATGAAGTTCGGCTACCTGTCGTCGAACACGGCCGAAGGCATCCGCCCCGACACCCTGGCGGTGGAACTTGAGGATCGGGGTTTCGACTCGGTGTGGATGCCCGAGCACAGCCACATCCCCACGTCGCGGGCCACGCCGTACCCGGCCGGCGGCGACTTGCCCGAGACCTACTGGCGAATGATGGACCCGTTCGTGTCGTTGTCGCTCGCTGCGGCCGCGACCGAATCGATCACGTTGTGTACCGGCGTGTGCCTGCTGCTCGAACATGACCTACTCGACCTGGCCTGTTCGGTCGCAACCCTCGACCACCTGTCGGGCGGTCGAGTCCGCATGGGCGTTGGCGTCGGATGGAACGAAGAGGAGTTCGTCAACCATCGGCCCGACGTCCCGTTCAAGCAGCGCTATTCGGCCATGGAGGAACGGGTGGCTGCTCTTCGAGTTGCGTGGACCGACGAAGAAGCGTCGTTTGCCGGCAAGTGGGACAACTTCACCGAGTCGTGGGTGTACCCGAAACCGGCCCAAGGTTCGGTGCCGATCGCGCTCGGCAACGCCGGTCCCGTCGGCATCGCGCATGCCGCTCGGTACGCCGACGAGTGGTGCCCGATCGATGCCTCGATGCTCAACGATGGCCGCAAGCCCGACGTGGCAGGAGCCATCGACCTGTTCCGTCAGCTCGCGACCGACAACGGTCGGAACGCCGAGGTCATTCCGATCTCGATCTTCTTGCTCGACGTCCGCCCTGATCGCGTTGAGCGGTATGCCGAGATGGGTGTCGATCAGGTCGTGCTCGGCCCGCCGACGATGCATCAACACACCGCCGATGACACCCGCCGACATCTCGACGAGATGCGCGATCTGGTCGAACGGCTTGGCGGCTGATGGAGTTACCGCTTCGGCTCCTGATCATCATCGGCGCACCGATGTTGTGTCTTGTCGGCCTCGCCGGGGCGTTTGCCGACGGCACCAACCTGTTCGAGCGAGTTCTGCTCGCGGGGCTCAATCCGGTCGCCGGTATCGCTGGCGCGTGGGCCGTGTTCGATGACGACACGCCCGAGCGCCCATGGGTGTTATGGCTGGCTGTCGCAACGTTTATCGGCAATATCGTCGCAGCACTTGCGATCGCTTTCGAGTTCAGTACCGGCGACTTTGAGCTGCCGCTGATCTTCGCGGTGCCGTTCATTGCCTACATCCTGTTGACGTTTTTCCGAAGGCGTGCTCGTTGAGAAGTAGCCTCATGGCTTATGGGGGAATACAGCAGCACTGAAACCGACGGCAATCTGTTCGTGGTCACCATTGAGCGACCCGAACGAATGAACGCACTCCACCCGCCCGGTAATGCCGAGTTGGCCGAAGCGTTCGATGAGTTTGAGAACAACCCGGACCTCTGGGTCGCCATCATCACCGGCGAGGGAGATCGCGCCTTCTGCGCCGGGAACGACCTGCGGCATCAGGCCGAAGGCGGAGAGATGACCGGTCAACCCACGACGGGCTTTGGCGGACTCACCGCGCGGTGGGATCTCAACAAGCCGGTGATAGCAGCCGTGAATGGTGTCGCGATGGGGGGCGGCTTTGAGATCGCGCTGGCCTGTGACCTGATCGTCGCTTCCGACAACGCTCGTTTCGCGCTCCCGGAGCCGAAGGTCGGCCTCGCGGCCCTCGCTGGGGGAGTGCACCGGCTGCCGCGCCAGATCGGCCTGAAAAACGCGATGGGCATGATGCTCACCGGCCGCCACGTGCCCGCGGCCGAAGGCAAAGAGCTCGGGTTTGTCAACGAGGTCGTCGCGCCCGAGAACCTGATGGCCCGAGCCCGCGACTGGGCGACGATGATCCTTGAGTGTTCACCGATGTCGATCCGGGCGACGAAAGAAGCCGCCTACAAGGGCTTCGAAGAAGGCGGCGTGCGGGCCGCCCATGAGAAACGGTACGACGCCGTGCACGCGCTACGGAAGAGCGAAGACTTCGTCGAAGGCCCGCTCGCATTCAGCGAAAAGCGCGCCCCCGAGTGGAAGGGCCGCTAGGCCGTTCCTACGCCTCGGCTTCGGCGAGACGGCGGGCGGCTGCCGCGGTGCGGAATGAACCGATCGCGGTTGCCAGATAGCCGCCGCAGATGACGAGTGCCAGGATTTGGCTAACGGCTACCCAGCCGCTGGTGCCCGACGTGATGATGCGCATGAGGGTTGCGATAACCATCAGCAAGGCAACCGCCGCGGCGGCATGCATCAGGTGATGGCGGACGCCGTCGGCGACAAGGGCGACCAAGCCGAGCAGCGCGAGGATGCCGCCAACAAATGCAGGGATGTACGACGTGACGCTGTCGGACTCAGACAGGATGCTGACGATGACGCCAACTGCAATGAGTAGCGCACCGGTGAGGATTGTTTTGATCGGCATGATCGACCCAGTGTAGATCGCAACCAGCGACCGCGCCGGGTCCGATTGCGGCCAGATCGGCGTTAGTAGTTGGCCTGCGATTCCTTCCACGTGCCGCCGTCGGCCCGTGGTTCCTTCGGCAGGCCAAGCACGCGCTCGCCGACGATGTTGCGCTGCACTTCGGACGTGCCCGCGTAGATCGTTCCGGGCCGCGCGATGAAGAAGCTCGACATCCAGTTCGCGGTCGTGTTTGGCGTACCGATCGCAGGAGTGCCGAGGCCGCCGCGGGTGTCTTCGCCAAAGCCGATCATCGCGTCGGCGCCCATCATGTTCATGGCCGACTCGGTGATGTCCTGGTGGTAGTGACTCCAGAACAGTTTGCCGATCGAGGACTCGGGACCAGGAGCATCACCCTTCAGATACTTGGTGAGCGCCTGGTAGCCACGGAATCGCATGATTTCGACCATCGTGTGGAAACGGGCGATGTCTTGGCGCACGAGCGGGTCGTCGGTCTTGCCATGCTTGCGAGCCATCTCGATGAACATGTCGAGCTCGGCGCGGAAGCCGAGCGACGCCGTCGTAGCGCCGACGCCACGCTCGAAACCGAGCAGCGTATTGCCGACGGCCCAACCGTTATTCAGCCCGCCGAGGACGTTGTCTTTCGGGCAGCGAGCCTCGGTGAAGAAGACCTCGTTGAAGTGGTCGTGGCCTGCGATGTTGGTGATCGGTCGAATCTCGACACCGGGCTGATCCATCGAAACGAGCATGAACGAGATGCCCTTGTGCTTTCGCACGTCGACGTCGGTGCGGCACAGCACGAAGATCATGTTCGCCGTGTGGCCTGAGGAGGTCCAGATCTTCTGACCGTTGATGGTCCATTCGTCGCCATCGAGTTCGGCCTTGCAGCCCAAGTTCGCGAGGTCCGAACCCGAGTCGGGCTCGGAGTAACCCTGACACCACACGTCGGTGCCGTCGAGGATCCGAGGGATGTAGTACTTCTTCTGCTCTTCGGTGCCCCAATACAGAATCGTGTTGCCGACCATGCCGATACTGAAGCCGTCGTTGCCGCCGGCCGTTGGTACGCCGCGTTTCGCGAACTCTTCATTCAGGACGACGTGTTCGAGGTGGCTGAGGCCCGCGCCCCCGTACTCGGCCGGCCAGTTGGCGGCGAGCAGATTGGCGTCGCGAAGTGTCTGGCGCCACTCGGCCTGGAACTGGGACTGCGCTTCGCCCTCGAGCGAGCCGATGCCCTCCCAGTCGCTTGGCAAGTGTTCGTCGAGGAACGCCTGCATCTTCTCTCGAAAGGTTTCACACTCGTCGGGGTACGTCAGATCCATTCGAAAATCATAATCGCGGATTCGGGCCCCGGCGTCCGTCAGCCGCCAAGTTGAGCCATCGGCGGTACCTGATAGCCGCCGAGCAGCGATTCGAGGTGGCCGGCGAACCGCAGCGCAGTGCGGTCTTCCATGAATGGAGCGACCACCTGAATACCAACGGGCAGACCGCTCGGCGTCAGGCCGATCGGCACGACGGTCGACGGCAGGTGCACGTAGCCGATGAATGAGGTCCACGCGATCAGATCGGCATACGGACGCTCGCTACCGTCGATTTCGATGTTGCGGGTGTAAAGCCCACCTTCGTGCACGTGGGGGAACGCAGCCGACGCGGCGGCCGGACACAAAAGCACGTCGTAGTCACCAAAGAAGCTGGCCCAGCGCCGACGATGGGCCTCGCGGCGCTCGGCGAGCAGCAACCAGTCGCGATGCCGCAGCACGGTGGCCTGCGCGCGCATGCCGCGCTGCTTGCTGAGCGTTGCGTCGTCGGCGACGGCGATCTGTTGCGCGAATTCGTCGTCGGTCCGCGACGGCGTCGTTGCGGCCGAGATCAGCGGCATACCGACCTCCCACACCTCGCCGAGGTCAACACCCGGGCGAGCGGTTCGGTCGACCTTCGCTCCCGCCTGCTCTGCTGCGGCCGCGGCGGCTTCGAGCAGCGCGCCGACATCGGACGCAACCGGGCACGTCGGGTCGTCGAGCCACGCCGCGACGCGGAAATCGCCGATCGACTCGTGACGAGGAGCGGGCAGGTCGAGTCGCCAGGCGTGGGCATGATCGGGTCGCGGCGCCGCCATCACGTCGACCAATGTCTCAAGATCACCGACCGAGCGGGCGAGCGGTCCGAACACGTTCACGTCGGCGTCGGTTGTCCCGCCGCTCGTGTGGCTGAGGTAGCCGAGTTGAGGAATGAGGCCGAAGCTTGGCTTGTGGCCGCACACCCCGGCGAAGTGCGCGGGCAGGCGCACCGAGCCGCCGATGTCGGTGCCGATCTCGAACGCGGTGAGCCCTGCGGAAACCGCAGCCGAGGCCCCACCGCTCGAACCGCCCGGCACTCGGGTCAGGTCCCACGGGTTGTTCGTCGTGCCGAAGATCGTGTTGAAGGCCTGGATGTCGCCCGACCACTTCGGCAGGTTCGATTTCCCGAACACGATCGCGCCTGCGTCGCGCACTGCGGAGACCACGGGTGCGTCGGCATCTGGCACATGATCGGTGAGCTCCTCGGCGCCGCCGGTGCTGCGAATGCCTTCGGTGGCGATTGCGTCCTTGACCGAGATCGGCAGGCCGTGCAGCGAGCCGAGGTCGCCCCCAGCCGCAGTTCGTTCATCGGCCGCCGCTGCGGCCTCGTGCGCTCGCTCGAGGTCGAACGTGATCACTGCGTTCACATCATCGTTGAGCTGTTCGATGCGCCAGAGGTAATGATCGAGCAACTCACGGCTGCTGATCGCGCCCTCGCGAATCATCGCCGCCAGGTCGGTTGCGCTTTCCAGTCCGAGATCAGAATTAGCGTTCGTCGCCATGTCCCATCCTGTCACTGCGTGCGGACGGGCGCGGTCGAACGGCGGAGACCGACCACCTAACGTCGGCGCATGGACATCAACCCGCGCGGTCATGTGTGCCTGTCGTTTGACTTCGACGGACCGTCACTCTGGATCATGCGCCAAATGACAACAGCCGCGCCCGTGAGCCGTGGCGAGTTCGGCGCAGTCGCCGTGCCCCGAATCCTGAAACTGCTCGCGACCCGATCGATGCCGGCCACGTTCTTCATCCCCGGCCACACGATCGAGACGTATATCGAGTGCGGGTGGGCTATGAGTTACCCGACGATGCGGTGGCGTCATGGGGCGGCGAAACCGATCTGATCGAGTTGCCGTGGCCGTGGACGAACGACGACTATCCGTATCTCGAGTTCGTGGCATTCAAACGCATGATCATGCCGGGGCTGGTTCGCCCCGAAGACATGTTCTCGAACTGGCTGGGCGACCTGCAGTGGATGGTGCGCGATGTCACCGCCGGGGTGCTGACCTATGTGTTCCATCCGCAGGTGATTGGGCGCGGCCACCGACTATTGGCCCTCGAGGCGTTCCTCGACGAAGCGGCCGCGCTCGACGTGACCTTCAGCACGATGGCGGCGATCGCAGCCGCAGTCGGCGGCGGTGCCGAGTTCGGAGCCGAATAGCTGCGCCGCCATAGCGTTTGGCGACGCAGCGACTCAGCCGCTAGCGCCCGGGCTTTGGTGTTGGGATTGGTGTCGGCGTCGGTGTCGGAGTTGACCGTCGGCACTGGGAACGGAGGGTCGATGCTGCCGTCCGGTGGTCCGATGAAGTCGGGCCCGCCGACATTTCGGGGTTCCCGCTCGCTCCGTTCGATGGTCAAGAGGTATTCGCCCGTCGACCCTGAACCTCGGCCCGAAGAGCCATCGGTCGGATTGGTGAGGAAGCTGCAGCACGATCCGACAGCGACGTAGTAGTTGCCGGCAGCCGGTGCCACGAATTCGATGAGACTGTCGAGCGACCCAAGCCGTGGTCACCGGAGTCGGGATACGGCCCATCGCCGACGACACCGAAACAGATCACCGTAGAGAGCGGTCCAATGTTGACGCCGAGGGCCCGATCGATACTGCTGTCGTCTTCGACCGACTCACGTTTCGCTAAAGCTGAACGACGCTCAACTCGCCGCGCCCCGACCGTGGCGTTCCGGACCCATCGTGTCTCGGCCGGTCCCGCGCTCGGGTGACGGCGAGTTGAAACGTCGACTTCATAGACGCAACTACTGTTGCGGTCACAGAGATACACGGGGGAGTGACGGTGACCGAATCAACCGCTCGACGTTTGGGGTGGGTCCTTGAACGCGCGGCAAAGATCAACGGCGATGGCGTTGCAACGATCGATCGAGGAACCGGCGAGCGTCGAACATGGGCCGACACCGCAACGCGTGTCGATGGTATGGCGAGCGCCCTCGCGGGCCAGGGAATCGAACGAGGCGACCGGGTCGGCATTCTGAGCCTGAACGGGGCCCGCCACTTCGAGTTGTGGTTCGCGATTCCGGCCGCAGGTCTTGTGATGAACGACCTGAACTATCGGCTCGCCGTCGAGGAGCTTCGCTTTATTTGTGATGACTCCCAGGTGCGCGTGCTCTTCGTCGATGACGCGAACCTCGGTGTCGGACGCCAGCTCGTCGAACTGTGCGACGATCTCGCAACGCTGGTCTGGATGGGTGTTGGCTCCGATAGTCCGGAGGGGACAATTGCCTACGACGATCTCGCAGCAGCGGCGGCCACCGACCTGCCGTCACCGGGACCCGACGACCTTGCGGCGATTTTCTACACCGGCGGCACGACGGGCCTGCCGAAGGGGGCGATGCTCACCCATCGCAACCTCACCGCGAACGCAATGCACATGGTCGCGATGGCGCAGCTCACCTGGCGGGATCGGTATCTGCATGCGGCGCCGCAGTTCCACCTCGCCGACGGTGCTGTCACGTTCGCGCTCACGTGGGCAGCTGGGTCGCACGTGTTCATCCCAGGATTCGAACCCGGCGCCGTCATCGAGGCGATCGCCGACGAGCAGGCGACGGTCACCCTCCTTGTGCCAACCATGATCACGATGACGCTCGCTCATGGCGGTCTCAAAACCGCCGATATCTCGACGCTTCGATTGCTCATCTACGGCGCGTCGCCGATGCCCGCGGCCGTGCAGCGCGAAGCCCTCGACGCCTTTGGCTGCGAGTTCGCGCAGGCTTACGGCATGACCGAGTGTTCGCCATTGGTGTCGTGGCACGGTGGCCCCGAACACAACCTCGGACTCTCCGGACAAGAGCCGTGGGCCACCCGCCTCGCTTCCGCTGGCGTGGCCGTGGTCGGCGTGCGGACCGAAGTTCGAACTGCAGCCGGCGACCCCGCGCCACCCGGCGAGCCTGGCGAGGTGTTCATACAAGGGCCGAACGTCATGAGCGGCTACTGGAATCGGCCGGAGGAAACCGCCCATGCCCTCGTTGGAGGCTGGTACCGCTCCGGCGACGTCGCCTACGCCGACGAGGCCGGCTACCTCTACATCGTCGACCGCGCAAAGGACATGATCATCAGCGGCGGCGAGAACATCTACACGACCGAGGTCGAGAACGCGATCTACAAACACGACGCGGTCCTTGAGGCCGCGGTGTTCGGTATCCCGCATGAGAAGTTCGGCGAGACCGTGCACGCCGAGGTCGTCGTTCGCGATGGAGCGGCGCTCAGCGAGGAGGAACTCATCGGCCACTGTCGTGAACTCATCGCTGGCTACAAGTTGCCGCGCTCGGTTGCCGTGCGCCAGCCGACCGACCCGCTGCCGAAATCTGGTGCGGGGAAGATCCTCAAGCGCGACCTGCGCGAACCGTATTGGTCCGACCACGACCGCCGAGTCGGCTGACCGCGATTCACCCGAGTTCACCCAGCCCTCAGGAGAGACACATGGATATTGGCGTACATCTGCCCCAACTCGGCCGCGGCGCGAGCCGATCGGCGATCATCGAATTCTGCGCGGCGGCTGAAGCAGCCGGCGTGCATTCGGGTTGGGTGAGCGATCACATCGCCTGGCCCGCCGACATCAAGTCGACGTATCCCTATTCCGACGACGGCTCGTTCCCCGCGCCGAACAGCATGGCCTGGCTCGAACCGATCGGCACGCTGTTGTTCGTCGCCGCTATCACCGAGAAGATGAAGCTCGGCCAGACGGTGTTGATCATGGGATATCGGCCGCCGGTGCAGACCGCCAAACTCATTGCCACGCTCGACGTCCTTTCCGAAGGGCGAGCAATTCTCGGCGCCGGTGTCGGCTGGATGAAAGAGGAGTTCGAGGTCCTCGGCATGCCCTTCGACAACCGCGGTAAGCGCGCCGACGAACAGCTGGAGATTTTCAACCGGCTGTTCACCGACGAGACGCCCTCATTCAATGGAGACTACTACTCGTTCCCCGAAATCAAGTTCGAGCCGAAGCCGGTGCAGGAACGCATACCGGTGTGGATCGGTGGCGCTTCGGAACCGGCGTATCGCCGGACCGTTCGCTTCGGCGATTGTTTCCACGCGGCATTCGAACCGATCGCGACCGTCGCAGCCGAGTGGAAACGAGTGCAAGAGCTTACGGTCGAAGCCGGGCGCGATCTCGCGACCATGGAGCTGTCGATCCGGCTCTATCTCGATCCGGCCTCGAACATGAAACCCGAGCTTTCGGTGGCGGGGTCGACCGAGCAGATGATCGAGACCGTGTCGGCCTGGGCGGCCATCGGCGTCGACCATCTCCTCGTCGACATCACCGCACCAGGAGGCCCGCCCGCGCGGATGGAGGCCATGCAAGCGTTCATGGAGAACGTGGCAAGCCAGGTGTAGCGAGCACGACGCAAGCAATTGGTCTGGCACTGTTTCGGCCGACGCACGTAGGCTCACCACGTCGTAAGGCCAGCGGGCGACAAAAGTTCTGCGGGAATCAGCGAAGCGGGAAGCGGATCTATGGAATTGACGATGTTCGGTGAGCCGGTGACGCTCACTTGGGTGCTACTGAACACGGCCTATGCCGTCTACGTGGCTTCGTCGATGTGTAAGCGGATGATCTCGCTTCGCGTCGTGATGATTGTCGCGACTGCGCTCTTCATTGCCTACGGCGCGCTTGCGAGCATCTGGTCGATTGTGTGGTGGAACATTCCCTTTGGGTTGATGCATATGTGGCAGCTCGCCAAGTTGCTCAGCGAACGCCGCGGCACCGTCTTGAACACCGAACAGGAAGCGATCCGCACCCTGTTGCTTCCGAGCCTCGAGGACGTCGAGTTCGCCCGACTGTGGAGGCTTGGCGAGGAGCGGACATTCGCCGACGACCAGCTTTTGGTTGCGGAGGGCGCCGTGCCCGATGCGCTGATGCTGGTGCTCGACGGAACCGTTGAGGTTCGGTTCAGTGAACACAGCGCACACCCACCGGTGCCGCTCGGTCGCCTCAGCCTGCTGGGCGAGATGAGCGTGCTTACTGGAGAACCCTCGATGGCTTCGGTCAACACGGTCGGTCCGGTGCGCATGCACTGGTGGCCGGGCGACGCCCTGACACCACTCGACGAGTTGCGGGTCAGGGAACCGAAGATTCATGCCGCTCTCATGGGCATGGTCGGCCGCGACCTCGTCAAGAAACTGCGTTAGCTCGCGTCCGCCGTACCCTCCAACGGGTGAGCGACGTTGTGCTCGGCCTGATCATCCTCGTGGTTATGACCATCGGCCTTTTGGGCACCCTCTTTCCGGTCCTTCCCGGCCTCCTGCTGATCTGGGCCGCTGCCCTGGTGTACGGACTCATCACCGGATTTTCGACCGGCGGCGTGGTCGTACTTGCGCTCCTTACCGTGTTGCTTCTGGTCAGCTGGATCACGACATTCACGATCCCACAGAAGTCGGCACAAGAGACCGGGGTCTCGCTGATGGCGCAGCTCGCGGGTCTCAGCGGCGGCGTCGTTGGCTTCTTTGTGATTCCCGTGGTGGGTCTGTTTATCGGCGCGTTGGCTGGTGTCCTGGTCGCAGAATTCACGCGGCTTGGCGATATGCAACAGGCGTGGGTCGCGACAAAAAGCGTGGCCCGGGGTTTTGGAATCAGCGTGCTCGTCGACTTCGCGCTTGGCGTCGTCATGATCGGCGCCTGGGTCGTCTGGGCGGTTGCACTCTGACGCAACCGGCGTTGCAGTCTCCTAGTGCCCGTCGGCCTTGTGTCGTGGGCTTGTCGTTACAGTGAGAACATGCTCCGAGCTGCCGCACGTCGCGTCCTTGTTCTGTTCGCCGCGCTCCTGATCGTTGTGATCGGCGCCGCGTGCAGTGGTTCCGATAGCGCCTTCGATGGGTCACGCCTCGAGCGAGATGATGGGGCCGAGGGAACGCCGGTTCCGGCTGCTGCGGCGCCGACACCGAAGACGTTCGGTACTGGGGCGCCCGGCGAGTTAGTCGTCGGGTTCCGGCCGCCAGCCGATCATCCCATCGCTGCTGACGTGCTCGCTCCGTTCTACGCCGCCGTTGGCGACGCGACGGGTGGCAGTGTCACGTTCGACGTGTATCCCGATGCCGAGATCGTGCAAGGCGCCCTCACTTATCAAGGCGTGATTGAAGGAACTCACGACATTGGCTGGGGCCAACAAGTGCTGACGGCGGGTCGTTTCCCGGCCACGAGCACCGTCGAATTGCCGTACGTGTTTACCTCCGCAGCGGAAGCGACCGACGTGTTGTGGACGTTGTACGACGACTACTTTGAACTACGCGACGAGTACCAAGACGTGAAGCTGCTCGGGCTGTGGGCCCGCGATCCGGGGTACATCTGGACCACGACCAGCGAGGCCGCGTCGATTGGCGACCTCGAAGGTCTCGCCCTCGGCGTGCCGGGGCCGATTCAGCAGGACCTGGTGGTCGCGCTGGGGGCGATTCCGGCACCGCTGCTTCCCTCCGAGGTGCAGGGTGCGTTTCAGGCCGATGAGGTCGACGGAGTGCTGGCGTCGGCGAGCGCGATGAGCACGCTGGGCCTCACGGGCGAGGTCGTGAGTGGCATCGCTTGCCGCTGCGCTACGACGACCGAGTTTCTGGTCATGGACCTCGCCGAGTACGAAGCGATGCCGCCAGAGCAGCAGGCGGCAATCGACGACAACAGCGGTCGTCAGCTGTCGATGGCGGCTGCTGAGGTGTACGACCGCACCGGTGCCGCTGCACTCGCCGAGATTGCTTCGGCCGGCGGCCAGGTCACCGATCTCGACGACGACGCGATCGCCGAGTGGTCGAACGCGACCCAGTCGGTGCTCGACAGTTGGATCGCCGCCGGCGACGACACCCGCCTGCCGACCGCAGCTATGTATGACCGCATGGTCATCTTGGTCGAGGGCGAATAGGACTCGGTCGCTCTTGCTCGGGCGCCGGCAATTACTGTGGCGGACGTGCCTACCTCTACCTCAACCTCTTCGTCGGTGTCGTCATCGCTGCATGACCGGCCGACGGCAACAGAACTGCTCGACGCGGTCGCGTCGACCCTCGACAACAATGTCCTGCCTGCGGTTGAGGGCGGTGTGCGGCACGATGTGCGGGTAGCTGCGAATCTGTGTCGGATCATCGCGCGTGAACTGGGAGCCGCAGAGGCGGCGGTTGCCGTCGCCGGCCGTTACCAAGCGATCGTCGGCGACGACTCGCTTGAAGGAGCCGAGCTGCTGGCCGCCGTCAGTCGCATGGTCGACAGCGGCGAGCTTGCGGGTGCCGACGAAGCCGCAGCCCGCGCGGCGGCGCTCGCCCACGTGACGGCGAAACTAGCGGTGAGTCAGCCGGGTTACGACGACTCGGCAACCAGCTGATGGCGTCGGAACTGGTCGACGACATCGGGGCCGGCCTCCGGCGAGCGTTCGCTGCCGCGGGCGATGACGTCGAGGTCACCATGGGCGAGCGGGCCTCAGCCGGCGCCACCCGCGCAACGCTCTTCGCGGAGCTCATGCGCAGCGGTTCGGGAGCCATCGTCCCGGTAGTCGTACAGGTCGACCTGTTCGATGACACCGACCTTGCCGAGAAGCGATCGACGATGGCCGCTGAATCCGCGTGTCTCCGACTCGCCAAAGCCGCTGGCGTCCGCGTGCCCGCGGTCTTGTTAGCGAGCGATGACGGCACCTACCTCGGCGGATCTTTTACGGTCTGCACCCGCATCGACGGACTCACCATCCCGCGGCACATTCTGCGGGCCGTCGCCGCGGATCCGGGGCTTGGGCCGCGGCTGACCTATCAGTGCGGCGAGAGTCTGGCTCGCCTTCACGCCATTGAAGTTGGCGACGTGCCCGAGTCGGTGCGCCGGCTCGATGAGCCGACGCCGTCTGCCGCCTACGTTGCCGAGCGGGCCGAAGCCCATCTGGAACTGTTGCAGCCGTCACCGGCGATGGCCCTCGGACTCCGCTGGTTGCAACGCGAGACACCCTCCCAACCGGCGATGCCGAGCCTCGTGCATGGCGACTTCCGAAACGGCAACATCATCGTCGACCCGAACGATGGACTCGCCGCGATCCTTGATTGGGAGATCGCCCATGTCGGCGACCCCATGGAGGATTTGGCGTGGCTCTGCACCCGTTTCTGGCGATTCGGTAATGATCACTTGCCGGTTGGCGGCTTCGGCCGGGTCGCCGACCTCCGCGCCGGGTATGAGTCAGCCGGGGGAGTTTGGCGCGACGATGCCTTCCAGTGGTGGCTCGCCGCCCGCGCCCTCTGGTGGGCCCAAGGTCTTGCGGGTCAGGCCCGCAGCTACGTGACCGGTTTAACCGACGCTCTCGTGCTTGCCGCCAGCGGTCGCCGGGTCGCCGAGATGGAATACGACTTGTTGATGCTTACGGCATGAGGAGAACTTTGCCGGTGGTCTCGCGACCTTCGAGGCGGCGGTGGGCTTCCCCTGCGTTGCTCAACGGCAGGCGATCGCCGACGCGCACGTCGAGCTTGCCATCAGCGATCCAGCTGAACAGATCTGTCGCCCGAGCCTGAAGTTCATCCGGCGTTGCGATGTAGTGGAAGAGCGACGGACGGGTGAGGAAGAGTGAGCCGTGCGCGCCAAGCGTCAGTGGGCTCACCGGCTCGACCGGGCCAGACGAATTGCCGAACGTCGCCATCGTGCCACGCAGGCGAAGCAGGCCAAGGCTCGGCTCGAAAGTGACCTGCCCAACCCCGTCGTAGACGACAGCGAGTGCCTTCGATCCGGCAACCTTCTCGACCTCGGCCGCGAAGTCGACGTCGCGGTACAAGATGACGTGATCAGCTCCGGCCGCTGACGCCAGCTCAGCTTTCTCCGGAGTGCCGACGGTCGTGAAGACCTCCGCCCCGATGTTGCGAGCCATCTGGATCAGCAGCAGCCCGACTCCGCCCGCTCCGGCATGGATCAGGCACTTCTCACCGGCCTGCAACGGGTGGGTGTCGGTGACCAGATAGTGCGCGGTCATACCTTGCAGCATTACGGCGGCCGCGACATCGAGCTCGACCGACTCCGGGACCCGAACGACACGGTCGGCCTGCACCGGAACCTTTGTTGCGTAGGCGTTGAAGGCCTCGGCCCATGCCACCCGATCGCCGACAGATACCCCGGTCACGTTCGCACCGACCGCGCTGACGATGCCGGCCCCTTCGCACCCCGGAACGAACGGAAGCGCAACGTCGTACAACCCCGACCGGTGGTACGTGTCGATGAAGTTCAGACCCGACGCAGCGAGATCAACGATGACTTGGTCCGGTTGTGGAGCCGGGTCGGGAAGCTCCACCCATTTCAGAACGTCGGGTCCGCCGGTCTCAGTCACTTGGATCGCATGCATGGCCGAGACACTATTTGATTGCCGCTAGCGAATGGTCAGGTTTCGATCGCGCCGAGTTCGTCGAGCAAGTCATAGAGCTGAGCGAGGCGCTTCGTGCCGAAGCTCGCTTCGATCGCCGCGTAGCGGTCTTCGGACTTGGGTGCAATAACTCGAACCATCTCGGTCCCGGCATCAGCGAGGACGATGCGACAACGGCGCAGGTCACCTTCAACCGACAGCCGGAGTACCAGGCTGCGTCCCTCAAGGTTCGAAATGATCCGCGACAGGCTCGGCCCCAGCAGAAACGTCGCATCAGCGAGTTCACGCATCTCATGGCCGTCGGGGGCCGCCGACAACGCGCGCAGAACGCGCCACTGTTGTTCGGTGAGGTCGTGCTGGGCGAGCAAGGGACGAAACTGCTGCATGACTGCCTCGCGGGCCCGCATCAGGGCCATGGGCAGTGACCGCTCAAACGGTCGTAGATCGCCCGCAGTCATTCGTCTCGGACGGTATTGCGAAGCGTTCCGATCTCGTCGACGGTGATCTCGACGACATCGCCCGGCACGAGCCAGATCGGTGGATCAAATCGCGCACCGGCGCCGGTTGGTGTGCCGGTGAAGATGATGTCGCCAGGATCGAGCGTGCAGAACGTCGACAAGTACGCGATCTGGTACTCGATCGGGTACTTCATCGTTGCCGGGCTGTCGTCCTGACGGAGTTCGCCGTTGACGGTCGTGGTGATCTGCAACGATTCGAAGTCGGGGATCTCGTCGATCGTTCGCATCCATGGTCCGATTGCACCGGTCGAGTCCCAGTTCTTGCCCTGCGTGACGTTGAACTTGGCGTGCCGCACCCAGTCACGAATCGTTCCCTCGTTGCCCATGCACGCGCCGGCGATGTGACTTCGAGCATCGGCCTCGGCGATTCGTCGGCCGCCTTTGCCGATGACGATGACGATCTCGCCTTCGTAGTCGAGCTGGTCGCTCTCGGGAGGGCGGACGAGCGCCTGTTCATGGCCGGTGAAACTGCTGGGGAATCGGACAAAGACGCTCGGGTAGCTCTTGTCGGTCGTGTCCTGGTACTCGGCGGCCCGCCCGCCGTAGTTGACGCCGATGCAGAAGATGCGGCCCGGTCGAGGGATTGTCCGTTCGTAGGTGACGTCGGCGAGCGATAGGTCGGCCGAGGCGCCGGCGGCGATCGAAGCCGCCTCGCCCAGGCGTTCAGCAGCCAAGACATCGCTGAAGTTCCCGACGCCGGCCATTCGCTCGCTCAGATCGATGACGCCCTCGCCCGATGCGTCGAGCACGCCGAACCGATGGTCTCGGCGATCGGGGCCGTCGGTAGCAGGTGTGCTGTAGGAGATGAATCGCATTGGAGTGAACTTTCCGCTGGCCGAGTCGGACACGAATAGATAACATGTTATCTATTCATCCGCGCCGGTGCGTCCATGGCCGCGCGACACACCCATCTGATCCTCGGAGACCGCCGTATGCCCCACGTGTTTGTCGAGTACTCGGCCAACGTTGCCGACCACGCGCCGATCGACGAACTCGTCGCTGCCATGCACACGGCGATCATCGAGACCGATATCGGCCCACTCGCCGGCATCCGCACCCGCGGGTTCCGGCGTGACGACTACGCCATCGCCGACCGGCACGCCGACAACATGTTCGTCGCCGTCATCATCAGAATCGGTCCTGGCCGCACGCCTGAGGTCAAGAAGGCGTGCGTGGCCGATATGACCGAAGCGCTCAAAATTCACCTCGCTCATCTCTGCGATACGAAGCCGATCGCGTTGAGCGTCGAGATGCAAGAGATCGACGCGGAGTTCCGCATCAACCACAACAACCTTCGCGATTACCTGGAGGCCCGACATGGCTAGCAGCGCAACATTCGACGACAACATGGCGGAGCTGCAAACGCAGCTGGCAATCCTCGGCGCCGGACCGGTCAATCATCTGATCAACGGCCAGAGGGCGCCGAGCACGAGCGGGGCGACGTTTGCGACGGTGTCGCCGATCGACGGCATGCACCTGGCCGAGGTCGCGGCTGGCGATGAGGCCGACGTTGCGGCCGCCGCCGACGCCGCGGCCGAGGCGTTTGAGTCCTGGGGTCGGACCCCGGGGGCCGAGCGGAAACGCATCCTGCATGCCGTCGCCGACCTGATCGAAGATCGCGCTCAGGCGATCGCGGTCACCGAGAGCGTCGACACCGGTCAGCCGATTCGGTTCATGAGCGCGGCGGCGGTTCGCGGTGCGGCGAACTTCCGCTTCTTCGCCGATCGCGCGGCATCGGCACACGATGGCGTTTCGCTGCCAACGCCCGACCACATGAACTACACGATTCGCCAGCCGATCGGTCCGGTCGGGGTGATCACGCCGTGGAACACGCCGTTCATGCTCAGCACGTGGAAGATTGCCCCTGCGCTCGCTGCCGGTTGCACCGTCGTGCACAAGCCCGCAGAATTCAGCCCGTTGACCGCGTCGATGCTCGCCGACATTGCCCTCGAAGCCGGGCTGCCACCCGGCGTGTTGAACGTGGTGCATGGCATGGGCGAAACCGCGGGCAAATCGCTGACCGAGCACCAGGCGATCAAAGCCATCGCGTTCGTGGGCGAAAGCCATACCGGCACGCTCATCCAGATGCAGGGCGCACCATCGCTCAAACGAGTGCACTTCGAGCTTGGCGGGAAGAACCCGGTGATCGTGTTCGACGATGCCGACCTCGACCGAGCCCTCGACGCGGTGGTCTTCATGATCTACAGCCTCAACGGCGAACGCTGCACATCGAGCAGCCGCCTGCTGGTGCAGCGCAGCATCCAGACCGAATTCGAGGAGCGCTTGAGCGAACGGGTGCGAGCGCTCAGAGTCGGCAATCCGCTCGACCCGAGGACCGAGATCGGCCCGCTCATCCACCCAACCCACTGTGCGAAGGTGCGCAGCTACATCGAGACGGCTGCGGCCGAAGGTGCGACCGTGGTGCTCGGTGGGGGCGAGCCGGTCGATCCGGCCAGCAACTACGTGAATCCGGTGCTCTTCCTCGGTGCCCGCAACGACATGGCGATTGCGCAGGAAGAGATCTTCGGCCCGGCACTCACCGTTATTCCGTTCGACGACGAAGCCGAAGCACTGCGGCTCGCGAACGACGTCGAGTACGGGCTCGCCGGATACCTCTGGACGAGCGATACCGGTCGCGCCCATCGGGTTGCCCGCGATCTTGAGGCCGGAATGATCTGGGTCAACTCGCAAAACGTGCGGCATTTGCCCGCGCCGTTCGGCGGCACCAAACGAAGCGGGATCGGCCGTGACGGGGGCGACTACAGCTTCGACTTCTATATGGAGACGAAGAATGTCGCCGTGGCCTTCGGTGATCACCCGATCGCAAAGCTCGGCGATCCTTCAACGCAGGCCGGCAGCTGACATGACCATCACCCTCACTCCGGCCGAGATCGAGGCAGCCGCACAGCAACACGAGATATCCCGCCAAGCGGTCCAGCCGTTCAAACGGACCTCGCTCGCTCATCCCGACATGACGGTCGACGATGCCTATGCGATCCAGACGGCCTGGGTCGACCGGCAAGTCGCTGACGGCGCCGCCGTGCAGGGCCACAAGATCGGTCTGACGTCGCGAGCGATGCAGGTCGCAATGCAAATCGATGAACCCGACTTCGGCACGCTGCTCGACTACATGTTCATCGACGACGGAGCAGTGCTCGCGTCCGCTGACTACATCGACCCCCGAATCGAAGTCGAGTTGGCGTTCGTGCTCGGCCATACCCTCAGCGGCCCCGACGTCACGATCTTCGACGTACTGACGGCGACCGACTACGTCGTCCCGGCCCTCGAGCTCATCGACGCTCGGTCGTACCGGATCGATCCCGATGACGGCACCGCCCGAACGGTCGTCGACACGATCTCCGACAACGCCGCAAACGCGGGGATCATCATGGGCGGTCGCCCGGTCAAACCAATGGACGTCGACCTTCGATGGGTCGGTGCCCTGCTGTCACGCAACGGCGTGATCGAAGAGAGCGGTGTCGCGGCCGCAGTGTTGAACCACCCAGCGCGCGGCATCGTGTGGCTCGCCCGCAAGTTTGCCGAGCGAGGCGTCGCCCTGGAAGCCGGGCAGACGATTCTCGCGGGCTCGTTTACCCGCCCCGTCGCGTGTCGGTCCGGTGATACGTTCCATGTCGACTTTGGCGAACTGGGCAGCATCTCGCTCCGGTTCGAGTAGGGGGAGCACGAATGAAGTTTCTTGCCTATCAGGCGGACGGCGATGTGATGATCGGCATCGTCGATGACGACGGCGGCTCAGTCCGGCAACTCATGACGATGGCCGACTTCTACGTCGACCCTGGGAAGGCCCTCGCGCAGCCCGCCGTCGGTGACGCGCTGTCGATCGATGGCCTCAGGCAGGTGCCGCCGGTTCCCGCAACCTCGCGGGTGTTGTGCCTCGGTCAGAACTATCAGGCGCACATCGACGAGATCAGTGAAGTCGGCCGGGCTCGGCCCGACCACCCGAACATCTTCGCTCGCTGGCCCTCAACGTTGTGCCCCCCGGGCTCACAAACGCCGGTGCCGATCGGCGACATCGGCCTCGACTGGGAAGCCGAACTCGCCTTCATCATCGCGACGCCGATGGTCGAGGTCGCCGAGGCCGACGCGCTCGACGGCATCCTCGGTTATACCTGCTTCAACGATCTGAGTGCTCGAAAGCTACAAAAGGCCACGAACCAGTGGACGCTCGGCAAGAACGGTGACAACTCTGGACCGATCGGTCCGTGGGTTGTGACGCCCGACGAAGTTGGCGACATCACGAACCTGCGGGTCACGAGTCGCGTGAACGGCGAGACCAAGCAGGACGGCAACACCGCGGACATGATCTTCAAGATCCCCGAGACACTTGCGTATGTGACCCGAGCGATGTCGTTGCGGCCCGGCGACGTCATCGCCACCGGCACGCCCGATGGGGTCGGCGCTGGTCAGAATCCACCCGTGTATATGAACGCAGGCGACACCGTCGAGATAGAGATCGAGAACATCGGAGTTCTTCGTAGCTCGATTTCCTGAGCGATCCGCGCCGTCCCGCTCGCCGGCGGTTGGCAGGCTTTTCCCGACGCGCGAGGCCGCCATGGCCGAAACGGCCTACCGTATTGAGGGTAAGTGCGGGCCTTCCGGCGCCACATCGGGGGTTTGGCTCGCTAGAGCTGCCAAAATCAAGGCGCTGTGTGAGGCCGCCCATCAGCCGGTCAAGATATTTCCGCAGTTCTGCGGTTGATGGTTCCTTTCGCTGCCGCGAAGCCGATGTTCCAACCGAGTGGGATGCTGTAATTCGATGAACCGAGTCACCCAGGCCGCTGACGGCCGCCCGGCGACGGGTGCCGACGCGCCCGTGGCCGCACCGGTGGCGAACGGGCAAGAACAGACCGCCTCATCGATAAGCGCGGCTGAACTGCAGGCTGCCCTCGGCGGCCGCGATGTCATCGCCCGCGAGAACCTTGTGGCTTATTTTGGTCCGATGCTTGTTGCCTTTGCTGAGGGCCGTGGTGCGGTGGACGTTGATGATGCCGTCAGCGGCGTTCTTCTCGCGATGTTTCGAGGGCCAAACAATTGGCCTACTGACGAGGTCGGACTGCGCTCTGCTTTGCTGACCGCACTTCGTCATCGACTGATGGCCGAAGATGCTGGCACCAGCGATCGGCCGAATGCCAGCGCAGGCCCTGACTCGATTCTGCGCACGTTGGATCCCGACCAGGTCGATTTGGTACTACTGCGCACGGTGTGCGGCCTGGACCTGACCCAGGTTGGTATTGTGCTCGACCGCCCAGTTCATAGCGTGAAGTCGTTGCAGCGCCTCACGGTTAGCGCTCTTGGCCATGCCATTGGTGATGCCGCGAACGAACCGATCGCGCCGTGACGATGCACGGGTTCGCAGCGGACCACGAGATGCTGACCGATGCACAGATCGAGTCGATGTTCGACGGCTCGCGACCAAACGACGACGACCCGTCGCTCGAAGCCGACATCGCGACAGCCCTGGACGGCATCCGGCAGCGAGGTGCGGCCCCTCGGCCGCTTCGTCCATCTTCGGCGCTCACCCACTTCCTCGCGCAGCCCCTTGAGCCGGTCGCCGGATCATCGAGCGCGCAGTCGGCAGAACCAATGCCCGCCATGGTGCCAACGGTCGCCCGCCCGGCCGCGCCGACCGTCGCGATTCGGCCCTCGTCTGGCCCGGCTGCATCACTCGCGACGCCGCCGGCAGCTTCGAATGCGGTGGAGTCGGCAGCGGCGCAAGCGGCAAACGAACCCGCCCCGACGATCGCGGCGACGGTCGCAGACGGTGGCGCTGCTGATCTGACCGAGGCGATACCCGAGGTCGGGAGCGAGGTCGGCTTCGACGCCGATGTCACGATGACCTCTGGTATCGGAAAGCGGCTGGCCACCGGCGCCGTCGCGGTCCTGGCCATCATTGGTGGGTTCCTCGCGCTCGGCGCCCTCGGCACGGCTGACGATGGCGATGGTGTCTCCCAAAAGGTCAACGTCGCTGGTGGCGACGACGATGTTGAAGCCGTGCTGTCGGACGTCTTCGATGTCACGGCGCCGACCGGCGCCGCGACGACGTCGCGTGGCGACCGGGCCGCCGATGAAGCCGCACCGTCCGGCGACGCAATCGCGGGCGACGGCCAAACCGCATCCTTGATCGTTGTGCCATCGGACGGCCCCGGCGAGAGCGATGTTTCCTACGGTGACCCCGCCTCTGCTAGCGGTATCGGTCAGAGTCGGCCGAGTGGTCGCAGCGACCAGGGCGACGGGGCTGGCGACGACGGATCTGACGCAGGCGATGCTGGCGACGGCGGTCCGGTCGCCGACGATGGCGACGCAGGGGCGGCTCCGACCGCGACGCCATCGGGCACCGCGACGCCGACGCCATCAGGCACCGCAATGCCGACCGCGACAGCGACGCCGACCGCGACGCCGCGACCGACGGCGACACGGACGGCCACGGCGACGCCGAGTAGTACGACGAGCGCGACCCCAACTTCGCGTCCGTCGCCATCGCCTGAACCGTCGGCGACTGGCAGCACCGAAACGACCCCGATCGCGACATCGACTCCAGAGCCCGACCCGACGGCAACGCCCGTCACTCCAAGCCCAACGGCGACCGCGACACCGACGCCCACCGCGACGGCGACGGCGACGCCAACCCTGACGCCAACGCCCCGCCCCTCAGCGACCCCGACGGCGACCCCAACTCCTGAGCCTTCAGCGACGCCGCGTCCGACGGCAACCGCCACGCCGCGTCCGACGGCAACCGCAACGCCGACCCCGCTACCAACCGCAACGCCGACTCCGATCCCGACGCCCACACCGGTGCCGTCACCGACGCCGACCGTGTCGCCTTCGATCGGTGATGCGATCGATTTCGACAACGGCGCCTGGGCGCTCTACGACTAATCGGCGGTCTCGGCGTCGGTGCCAGGATCCGCGAGCAACTGAGCGATGAGCGCGGCGATCGTCACTTCGTCGATGTCTTTGAACCCGCTCAAGCGTCGATACAGATCAGCGGACCCTCGATGGAAACCGTCGGGCAAGTCGTGGGTGGCGAATGACGACGCGATCTCGTCCATTTCGCCGGCCCATCGCCACGCCCGCGGTCCGACGACGTCGGCGACGCGACGGCTGCGTTCGGTCAGCGCTGGCTGAGACAGCGCCCATTCACGTTGGAGCGCGTCGGTAACTCCCTCGGCTGCCGCGAGTGCTTGCGCGTTCACGAGTAAGGCGGCCGAGCCTTTGGTCCACGCGGCGTACGCCATCTTCAGCGCCGATGCCGAGCCAACCATGTCGTCGACTACCACTGCGTCAAGATGCGACTCGGCCCACGGCGCGGTTGCGTCGACGGCTCTGGGGCCCGAGAGATAGAGGCGAGTTGTTCCCGGTTGGTGCGGCGGCGGTCCGACGATGCCGCCGTCGACGAAGTGGTCAAACAACAGCGCGATCTGGCGAGTGGTTGATGGAGCGATCGCATTGGCATCGATGTACAAACGATCGAACCCGAGTCGAGAGACTTCCGTGGCCACGGTCAGCGCGGCATGGGGCGGGCAGACCGAGACGATCATGTCGGATTGTTCGACGAGTGAGGCAAGGCTGCCACAGTCGACCATGCCCGCGGCGCTCGCTCGCTCAACCGTCGCCGTCGATCGCCCCTCGGAAACCCAGAGTGCGCCGTCGAGCAATGCACCCATGGCGGCCCCCATCTGGCCGGGTTGCACAATGCCGACGGCACCAGACGATGAGGTGACGGACTGTGGCGAATTCATGCCTGCAGTTTGTCAGGAAGTGAGGTTGGGGCGCCGTCGAGGGCCTCGCGCGATTCGCAATCTGGCGATGTCGTGTAGGTCGCTGGAAACAGTTCTGGCCCGAACGTGGGTGTTAGGCACTATTGCAGAGATGGAAGATGCTCTAACTGAGTGCTAGATTTCGTATGGAGGGTTTCTGCTTTCGGCGATTGAGCCGCAAGCCAAAAAGTGGAGGTAGGTAATGGGTGACCGGGGGATGACGCCAGAAGAGCAGCGAGGTATGGCCCGTAGTCATGTCGTGCCGCACTTTACGAATGCTGCGGCGTGGCATCACGAAGATCTGCTGATCATTGATCGAGGCGAAGGTTGCTATGTCTGGGACACCGACGACAACCAATACCTCGATGGTCTCGCGGGCCTGTTCTGCACGAACATCGGCCACGGTCGCTCCGACCTTGCCGCGGTCGCACTGAAACAGATGGAGCGTTTGGCCTTCATCCCGAACTGGGGCATGGCCCATCCGAACGTGATCGAGGCCGCGTCGATGATCGGGTCGCGAGCACCCGGCGACCTCAACAACGTCTTCTTCGTCAGCTCAGGTTCTGAGGCCGTCGAATCGGCACTGAAGTTTGCTCGCAACTATCACCTCAGCCAAGGTGAGCCGGAGCGTTACAAGGTCATCGCCCGCGAGTGGGCGTACCACGGCACCACGCTTGGCGCCCTCGCGGTAACGAACATCCCAAAGTTCTGCGAGCCGTTTCGACCGTTGTTGTGGGACGGTGTGCGCCACGTTCGGAACACGTGTGGCGACACGGTGCCCGAGGGAACGCCGGCAAGTGAGCTTGCGTCGGTCAAGGCGATTGAAGAGATGATCCTCGCCGAAGGTCCCGAGACTGTCGCGATGGTATTTGTCGAGCCCGTGCAGAATGGACGCGGCGCCGTTGTTCCGCCGCCCGGTTATCTGCAAGAGGTCCGCCGCATCTGTGACAAGTACGGCGTGCTGATGTGTGCCGACGAGGTCATCAACTCCTTCGGGCGGCTCGGTCACTGGTTCGGTAGTGAGCGCTTCGGCGTCGTCCCTGACCTCATCACGTTCGCGAAGGGCGTGACCTCGGCCTACCTGCCGCTCGGCGGCATGATCGCACGCCAGCCATTGGTCGAAGCGATCTACGAATCCGAAATGGGCTCCTACCTCCACGGTTCAACGTTCGGTGGCCACCCGGTCTCGACTGCGGTTGCAGTCGCGAACATCCAAGCGATGGAAGGCGAGGGTGTCCTGGAAAACGTGTTGGCCAACGAGGGGTACATGCAAGCGAAGCTCGATTCGCTAGCCGACAACCACAACCACGTCCTTGAGTGGCGTGGCACGGGTTACTTCTATGCGATCGAGCTTTGTGCCGATCGCGCGAACGGCGTGCCGCTGTCAGACTCGCAAGCGGCGCAGCTGCAAGGTGGCGTCCTCGCGCAGTACGTGCGCGACGAGCGGCTCCTGATCCGGCCCGACAATCGCGGTGCGACAAACCTCGTGCTCTCGCCGCCGCTCATTGCAACGCCGGCCGTCATCGACGACATTATGGCGCGCATCGATTCGGTCCTCGGCCGAACCGCGACCTGGCTGACCGAGAACGCATAACGCTCGATTCAGCCGTCGATGAGCGCCTTGATGCGTTCGATTCGATCGTCGAGTTTGTCGAGCGTGGTGGCGCCAAGCGACAGGATCACCTGATCGGCTCCAGCATCTCGATAGGCCGCGATCATCTCGGCGTCGGGCCGTTGTCGGCCTGGCGAGACGTACCGTTTGATCTCGCCGGGTGAGCGGCCGGCGCGTTCGAGATGTTCGTCGAGCCGAACGAGCGCGGCCGTGAACTCGTCGGGCGTCAGGTCGAAGCCGTACCACCCATCGGCGAACGTCGCGACCCGGCGAAGCGCTGGTTTGCTCTCACCTCCGACGAAGATCGGCGGGTGCGGCGTCTGCACCGGCTTGGGATTGAACTGAACGTTCGAGAAGCGCACGGTCTCACCAGCGAAGCTTGCTGGGTCCTCGGTCCACAGCGCTTTCATCGCCGCGATGTACTCGTTGGTCCGAGGGGCCCTGGTCGCAAAGTCCATGCCGAGGGCGACGAACTCTTCTTCGAGCCAACCGATCCCGATGCCGAAGTCGACGCGTCCCTGGGACAGGTAGTCGAGGTCGGCGACCATCTTGGCCGTATAGATCGGTTGGCGTTGGGGTACGAGGCAGACGCCGGTTCCGAGACGCAAGGTCGTCGTGTGCGCCGCGACGAAGGTCAGTGCGGCAAAGGGATCGAGCACGCCGTCGGGTTCACCGGGCACGCGACCATCGTCAGAGTAGGGATAGGCCGACTGGTAGTCGGTCAGGAAGATGACGTGTTCGGGCAACCACATCGTGGCG
>Ga0114956_1000210_pt1 | contig 38359 bp, 28 predicted proteins | sample MaitaG_FD_87304 | JGI IMG/M metagenome (GOLD analysis project Ga0114956, IMG submission 87304) | Marine algal microbial communities from Maine, USA - Maine_Asex2 metaG | ecosystem: Host-associated > Algae > Red algae > Unclassified | place: Maine, USA | collected 2015-01-05 | reverse complement strand
ACGCAGTCATGGAAGGCCAAAGCTAAGTTGGGGGCCTGAAAAACAGTTACTCGTATCTGGTCGCTTCGCACGCTCCTGTAAGCCGCGTTTTCTGATGCGTTTGATTTCAGAGCCTAAGCAATTAGCGTTTGACGCGTTTAAGCAGTTTTGGCTTGGTTCAGGTGGAGCGTTCAGTGGCAAATTAAAATCCGGTCAGGTTCAAAAAAAGGACGAACTTTTTCACATCTACACCTCACCAACCCTAGGTGAACAGATTCGCTTGATTAATAAGTGGAGCAATAATGTCATGACCCGCCAGCTGTTTCTAACGACAGGCGTCAATCGTTATGGTGCGCCGGCGACGATAGAAAAAGGGCGAGATGCAATCTTGGCTGTTTTGCAACGTCAAGGGGTTGACACCAAGGGGCTGATTATCGACAACGGCTCCGGCTTATCTAGAAAATCAAGAATTTCGGCGCGACAAATGGCACAATTGCTTGACGCTGCTTATCGTGATGCATATATGCCTGAATTTATGTCCTCGCTGTCACTTCCAGGGCTAGATGGCACACTGGCGGCACGGTTTAGAAATGAGGACTTGGCAGGGCGTAGCCATCTGAAAACAGGTACACTTAATCGCGTTACAGCCATAGCAGGCTATATGCTGAATCGTCAGGGGCGGCGTTTGATCGTGGTGATTCAGCAGAATGGGGCTAGGACTTCAAAGGGTACTAAGATTCAAAATGAAATATTGCGTTGGGCATTTGAACAATAATAATCAATCAAATGTTCGACTCGAAACAGGGTGAAATACTATGTTTTTAATGAGGAAAATCCTCAAAAGTATCATTGCAGGGGTGGTCGTAACATCTCTGCTTTCCTTATTTTCAGCTTATGCAGCAGAAAAAAAACCACTGGCGAAGCTTGCTATAACTGGCGTTGAGGGTGATCTAAAAAAAGCACTAGAAAAGCATCTGCCTGTTAATCTACCAGAGTGTGAGTCGCCTAAAGCCGAGATAAGTGATTATTTTAGGGCCTTGAAAAGCAGCCTACGCAAAGGTGGGCGAGCGCTTGGTTATTACGATGCCGTGTTTACCTCTGGTGGTAAAGAAGTTGATGGCTGTTGGGAAATATCGCTTGATATTGAGCCGGGTAGACCGGTTCAGGTCGTGAGTCAATTCATTGAGGTTCTTGGGGCCGGCGCTAATGAACCACAGTTTCGAGAGGCAATGAAAAAACCACCATACCAACAAAATGATATCTTGAACCATCAGCTCTATGACGAGTTTAAAACACGTCTAACCGAAACGGCAGACACCCTAGGCTATTTGGATGCGGTTTACGAGCAAAAAGCCGTTAGCGTTGATCCCCTTGCCTATGAAGCTAAAGTTAATCTAGTGCTAAATACTGGCCCTCGTTACACTTTTGGTGACGTCACTATAGAGCAGGATGTGTTGAGTGATGAGCTGGTTAAACGGTTCATCAAGATTAATCCGGGCACTGCGTTCAGTACTGACAAAGTCATCAAGCAACAACAGGCGTTCCAGCGGAGTGGCTATTATTCGGTGGTTGATGTTGATGTTGATATCAAAAATGCTAAAGATCAGCAGATCCCGGTAAGCATTAAACTGGTACGCGCCAAGCGCAATAAATATAAGTATACGGCAGGCTACGGCACAGATTCTGGGCCACGGGTGAAGGCAGAGCTGACACGCCGCTGGACAGGGCCAAAAGGACGAAAACTTCAGGGGTCCATTCAATTGGCGCAAAACTTATCGACAGTTAGTGCAGAGCTCATAGAGCCGCGAGAAAACCCCGATGTTGATGCTTTAAAGTACCTTGTAGATTGGACTTATGACACCACTAACGACGTGGAGAGTCAGTCGTTTCGATTTGGTGCCGAGTATAAAAGAAAAGTTGATTCAGATTGGGAGCAGGCCGTTTTTATCAATACCTTGCTAGATCGCACTAAGTCGGTCGGGGGGATTTCCGATGACTCTGTGCTGACATTAGCCGGCGGACGTTTAGCGAAAACCAGCATCAAAAATGAAGACGCAGGTGCTGGTACAACAGGTTGGCGCGTCAGTATGAAAGCTCAAGGTGCGGTCGATAATTTGTTGAGTGATCAAAGCATCGCGCAGATCAGCGGCTCGGGAAAGTTTATTTTTCCAGTTGGCAAAGGGCGGGTAATTAGTCGGGTCGATGTTGGCGCGACTAACGCAGGCGAGTTAGAAGATTTACCGAAAAGTCTGCGTTTCTTTGCGGGTGGCGGTAATAGTGTTCGCGGTTACGATTTTGAAGCCATTGGTGAAATGAACAGCTCTGGTTCGGTTATCGGTGGCAAACACCTTTTGGCGGGTAGCGTTGAGTATGAATACCCTATTCAGGAAAGCTGGGGCGTTGCCGTATTTGTAGATGCAGGAGACGCTTTTAATAGTTGGGGTGACATGGATCTAAATTATGGCGTGGGTGTCGGTGCGCGCTATCGTTCACCCATCGGCCCTGTTAGAGTCGATGTAGGCTTCCCTGACGGCAAGTTTGGTGATGCCACTTTTCACCTCAGTGTCGGGCCTGATCTGTGAAAACATCTGTTAGTGATTATCTGTTTTCACCGTTAGTTTGGATTCAGATAATTATTCTGTTTTTGTTGCTAACGTTACTTGCGCTAATTATTACACCGCTGGGACCGTTGTTGGGGGCATGGGCTGGAAACAGCTTTGTTAAGGGCTTAACGATTGAAGGGGTGAGTGGCAGTTTGCTGACAAGCCTGAAAGTTGAAAGGTTGGAATGGGCGGATGGTGATGTCACAACGCTAAAAGGTCTTGAGTTGGAGCCTGGACGTCCTGATTTTAGTAAAAACCTCGCGACTATAGACAGTCTGACGATTGAGTCCATCAATATTGATCTTGATGAACAGGCACCGCCAAGAAAGCGCGGCGAGTTGGTCAATATTGGTGACCTTGGTACAGCACCCATCAATGTACTTATCGCCTCCGCAAAGCTTGAAACGTTTAGCGTCACTGAGGGGGCAGAAACTTTATTTCAACTGAATAATCTTGGCCTAGACGGCATCCGTATAGATGATAACCAGCTTCTTCTAAAAGATATTCAAGCATTGGCGTTAGTCCCCGATCAACCACCTATTGAAGTCAGCATTACCAGCATGACGATGGACATGTTGCAGCCGCACGAGTTGACGCTGGATATGGATTCTCGTTGGCAACATCCAGAAATTGGGGTGGTTTCTATCAATGCTAAAGCCTCCGGTTTGTTGCAAAAATATGAGCTATCCGCAACCGGTGATATTGTCCATCCTGAGCTCGGTAGCCAAGCGCTGGCCTTAAAGGGTAAAGGCGATTTTGATTACATTAATTTTGAAAGCATGGCTTTGAAGGGCGATGATGGGCAAATGCAAGCAAGCGGTGAAATTGCTTGGGTGCCTGCTATTGGGGCTGATCTAAACATTAAAGCCGATCAATTAAAAACCGCTCAATTCACACCGGAGTGGCCTGCTGAAATTAATGGCCAATTCAAACTTAAAGCTCAGCTTGACCAAGATCAGCCGCGCGGTGAGCTTGATATAGCATCGTTGACGGGACGCTTAAGAGGTTTTCCAATATCCGGCAGCGGCAAAGTGTCGATGCTTCATCAAGAGTTGGTTTTTGATAAGCTCCAACTTCGCTCTGCTGATAACACCGTTAATATTGATGGTCGCGGCAGTGAGCCATTCGATTTGAAGTGGGATATCAACGGACGCGATATCTCAACCCTTGCGCCGGGTTTGACCGGGCGAATTCAGGCTAAAGGTACGCTCAGCGGCAGCCTTGCAAGACCGATATTAAATGGTTCGATGAACGCAACGCGCCTGTCTTTTGAGGGTAATAAAGCAGATAGCGTGGATCTTGAAATCAAAACTAGAGAAGGCCAGTTTCAACTCTCTGGAAAAGCTAGAGGGGTGTTCGTTGGTGGTGAGCGTTTAAGCGGGATTACGGTACGTGGCAGTGGCGATCTTAAAAAACATAGCATCGCCCTGTCAGCTGATCATTCAAAAGCAAAGATTGCCGCTTCTTTAGTCGGCGAATGGGATGCAGGTACTTGGCGCAGTAAGATTGATGAGGTGTCAATTGATAACTCGAAATTTGGCCGATGGGCCCTAGAAAAACCAAGCAATATAACGGTCTCTGCCAGCAGTATTACGGCCGACGAGTTGTGTATGGTGTCGACGACAGGCTCCGCTTGCACCAAGATAAATTACTCGCCGCAGACGGGTCTTGAAACCGAGGGAAAACTAGAGAATGCACCTCTGCATCTACTTAATCCCTTTTTGCCAACCGGTTTGGCTGTGGATGGTAGGGCTGCCGGTGATTATAAAATCAGTTTAAACCCTGATCTAAAGGGAAGTGCCGATTTAAGCTTTGCGCCTGGGGACGTTAAGCTCATGCAAGGTGGAAAGATTGAGCGTTTTGCTTATCGAAAAGGCTCAGTCAAGGCAGAGTTTGATGGTAATGATATTAAGTCTGAAATCAATTTTGACTTATCGGCTGAAGGCTCAATTGCTGCAACGGCAGACGTTAAGCTATCACCTGCCGATGATAAGCATATCATCAATGCAAAAGGTCAATTTCAGAAGGTTCCCTTAGGCTTGGCGCAAACCTTTTTACCTGATGGAATGAATTTAAGTGGTCAGATAAATGGTCAGTTTAATCTTCAACAAAATGATGCGGGGCGAACTGGAAAGGTATCTCTAACCAGCAATGACATGCGTTTTGTCCGTGCAGATACCGAAGCAGGGAGTCAGCGTTATAACTTTGATAAGGTCGATGTAGATGCAACTATTAACGGTGAGAAGCTTGCCGCAGTCGCCGCGTTAAGTATTAGTGGGGGCGGTAGTTTCAGTACGCGTGCAACCGCTGATCTTGCTCAAACTGATCTCATTAAGTCGATTGAGGCTGAGGGTCAAATCAAAGATATGCCGATGGCACTGGCAAAGCCTTATCTTCCAGAAACACTAGGGCTTGATGGCCTGTTAAGTGGTGATTATAAAATTAGTCAGCAATCAGGTGTACCTGTTGGTCAGGTTGATCTGGCGGCAAGTAACGGTTTTTTTGCTTTTCAAAATGAGCAAGGAAAGCGTCAGCAATACCGCTACGAGAATGCAAAAATAAAAGGCACCATTCAAGGAGATGATGTACTGGCAGATGTCGACTTAACATTAAAAGATGGAGGGCGATTCAGAACGCGCGCTGCGGCTAATCTTGCGAGTGCTGATTTGATTAAGTCAGTTGAAGCAGAAGGTCGTGTCGAAGCGATGCCTCTAGGCTTATTGAGGCCTTATTTGCCGCCTGAATTTGCCGTTGAAGGCGAATTGACCGGTGACTACAAGCTGAGTCAGCAAGCAGGCGGGCTTGTGGGTAGTGTTGATTTACTGGCAGGTAAAGGAGCGTTTGCTTATCAAGTAGCCAAAGGTAAGCAACAAACTTACCGTTATGAGGCGGCAAAAATCAAGGGATCTATTCAAGGTGAAAAAATACAGGCAGATGTTGATTTAGCCTTACAAGGTGGTGGATCACTAAGCACCCGTGCCAGTATTGATTTAGCTAATAAAGTGTTAATAAATTCAATTGAAGCAGTAGGTGAGGTTAAGGATTTACCGCTGGCTTTGGTGAGACCGTATTTACCAAAAGAGGTTGATATTGATGGTTTTATTAGTGGTCAGTATCAAATCAAGCAAGAAGGCAATGGCCCGGTTGGGCAAGTTGATTTATTAGCGAAGGATGGTTTTTTCAGCTATGAAAAAACAGCAGGAAAGCCGGAGCTTTTCCGTTACCGCTTAGCAAAGGTGAAAGGCAGTATCAAAGGTGATCAGGCGCTAGCTGATATTGCCTTAGAGTTAAAAGACGGTGGTGTGTTGACCAGCAAAGTTAGCGCCTTGGTTTCTTCGTTTGATAAGAAACCGATATTTACTGCTGAAGGAACATTAGAGGCGTTGCCGCTAGAACTGGCGCAGGCTTATCTACCCAAAGAGCTGGCCATTGCTGGTCGTGCGAGTGGTCGCTACCGGCTTGAGCAAAATGGTCAATTACAAGGTAAGGTTGAGATAAGCGTTCCAAACAGTGCCTTCCAATACGACGATGGTAAGTCAGAAGCTCAGGCCTATCGATTTAGTCGTGCCGATATTATTGCGGATATACAGGGTGATAAGGTCGAAACCGATCTAAACTTTGTACTGCGAGATGGTGGTGCTTTCAGTACCAAAGGGCGGCTCGACTTAGCGCAATCTAATAACCTTTACGGCTTTGAAGGGGAGGGTACGTTAAACGCTTTTCCGCTAGCGCTAATCCAGCCTTATATTCCTGCTAAAGTTGTATTAGGCGGGGTTGTCAATGGGAGTTATCAGCTCACGCAGCGTGGCGGTCAGCAAGGCAGCGTACAACTCAAATTACCAGCGAGCAGTGTCGCGTACATTGATGAAAAGGGCGAGTCGCAAACCTTCGATTATAAATCTGCTGACCTAAACGCAACCATCCGAGGTAAGCAAGTAGCTGGTGATGCTCTGATTGTCATGAGTGATGGTGGGGAGATTAGCGCCAGAGGTAATGTAACTTTGGGCAAATCAGCTAAAGCGCATATTGTTAACTTACAGGGTGATTTAAGGGCATTTCCACTGGCGCTGGCTAAGCCTTATCTGCCAAAAGGCTTTGACTTTCCAGGTAAAGTAGCAGGCTCTTATGTGTTGCGACAGAGCGGTGGGAAATTATCAGGCCAAGTGGGTTTATCATTGCCCGATAGTTATTTCGTGATTGAGACAGCCTCAGGTGATAAGCAATCATTCGCCTATCAAAATGGTGTGGTCAATGCCAATGTTGATGGCAACCGAGTTAATGTTGAAACATCATTAGACTTTAAGGGGCGCGGGGATTTCAGGAGTCGCGCGCAAATTGTGCTCAGAGATAAAGGCTCACCGAGTATTAATGGTGCGGCAGAAATTAATATCCCAAATATATATTGGGCGCAAAACTACGTGCCTTACAGTCGTGGTCTGCGTGGTACTGTGGTTGGTAGTGTAAAGTTTAGCGGTCTACTCTCAAAGCCCAGTGTTACGGGGCAGATATCAATGATTAATGGTTATCTCAGGTTACCCCAAGTAGGGACTGAGCTGAGTGAGATTTCATTGCTTATACAAGCCAATAAGGCTAATCAAGCCACGATCTCTGGCACAATGAAGTCTGGTGGGGGGATTATCCGAGCCAATGGAAGTCTGAGTTTGAATGATGTCAAAAACTGGTCGGCTAAAATGAGTCTCAGTGGTGACAATATTAAGTTTGTTGACACTCATGAGGCAACCGCTTTTATGACGCCGAATCTACAAATTAATGCGAATCCAAAAGCCGTTGTCATTACTGGAACCGTTGATATTCCAAAAGCAGATATCAATTTAAAAGACCTACCAGAGTTTAGTATTGGCGAATCAGACGACGTTATTGTTATTGGTGAAGCAGAGCCTGGCGAAGCAATAAGGGCGGTGCGCCTGCAGCCTGATATTTTGGTGCGATTGGGTAATGAGGTGTTCTTTGACGGTTTTGGTTTTAGCACACGGTTAGTGGGCGGAGTACGTGTCACTAATAGTCGAAATACTATTGTAACCAATGGTTCTCTGAGGATCGTTAACGGGCGTTATCAGGCTTACGGTCAAGATTTGAGAATTGCCGATGGTCGCCTAGTCTTTAATGGTATACCAAAAAATGTGGGCGTTGATGTTCGGGCAGTGCGGCCCGTTGAGGATATTGGAACCGTGGGTATTCATCTGACGGGGACTATTCAGAAGTTAAAGTCGACTATTTTCTCAAACCCTCCTATGCAGGAAACCGATGCGTTAAGTTTCCTGTTAACGGGGCAAAGTCTCACGTCAGCGACTGGGCGGGAAACAGCGCTATTGATGCAGGCAGTTCGTGGTTTAGGAATTGATGGTAGTGAGGGCTTAATTCAGCGGATAGGCAAGTCGATAGGGCTAGATGATTTGAGTATTGTGACGCGTGAAGATTTCAGAGATAGTGAATTGCAATTAGGAAAGCGACTCGGTTCGAAACTTTATGTGCGCTATCTGGTCGGACTATTTGATTCGGCTCATCGGCTTGCAGTTGAGTATCGGGTTAATAAATACCTCAACTTTGAAGTGCAGGCGGGAGTAGATGAACAAAGTGTCGATCTAATTTACGAATATGAAAGAGATTAGTCAGGCTTAGGAAATACTAATGATGTGTCAGGGGCGAACTATGTCAGCGCCTGATTGGGCCCACGCAATAATGCCACCGCGTAGATTGATTGCTTTGATATCCGCTTGATCAGCTAAAAAATGACAGACTTGTGCCGAACGAACACCGCTGCGGCAGTAGATAAGGTTGGTTACATCGTTGTTAAATTCATTAAGGCGGGCGGGAATAGTTTCCATCGGTATAAACTCACCGTTTTTGATAATGCCTTGATCCCATTCTTGCTGAGACCTTACGTCAATTAATCGAATCTTTTCATCACTGTCTAGTCGTATCTTTAGTTCTGCGACATCTATTTCTTCGATAGTTGACATAATATTAGTATCCTCTGGAAATGAGTCGAGGATGGTAGCCCTGACCTTGAAACGAGTCAAGCCAGACACTTTTAAGGTATTTACTAAAGATTAATACCATCGCCACGCGTTTTGGTAATAACGTGAAAAAAATCATGCACTGAAGGGAGTTTATTGCTTTGTGAATATGAAAATGTGGACGAGTATTTGCTTATTATTACTTGGGCAAACGGCTCAAGCTGAGCTCAATCTTGAGTTGCCTGAAACCATTTTGTCTTCGGGAGTGCAAGGAACCTTTAGCGGTGCCCCAGTCAACTTTAGCAGTATTGGTGTCAGGCGGTTGCGTTCAGTGCGTAAGTCCGCATCGGTGATTGAGGATCCTGAACTGAATGATTGGATTCGCGGTATTGGACGCCGCTTGGTTGCGCAGACCAGTTATAGCAATCGCCCTTTTTATTTCGTGATCGTCAAAGACGAAGATGTTAATGCCTTTGCGACGCAGGGCGGTTTGATTGTTATTAACTCGGGATTAATTATTCATTCTGAGTCAGAAAGTGAGTTGGCAGCGGTGATGGCTCATGAGGTTGCCCATGTAACTCAGCAGCATATCGAACGGATGATTGCGCAATCAAATCAGAACAAGCTAGGTAATGCAGCGGCACTTGTCGCTGGTATATTGGTTGGTTCTAAAGATGCAACTGCGGGGCAGGCGATTATGGCGTCGGCTATGGCGGTTGATGCTCATAAAAGTTTGAGCTTTGGTCGGACAGCTGAGACGGAAGCTGATCGTGAAGGGTTGAGAATTTTAGCTAACTCACGCTTTGATCCTAATGGAATGACACGCTTTTTGCGTAAGCTCGGTGGTAATGGTGACGCACGCTACAGTGGCATCACCGAATATTTAAGAAGTCACCCTCTTACAGCAAAACGGGTTAGCGATGTTGGTCAGCGAGCAGCACGCTATGGCGCTTACAATGGCAAACAGAGCGCCGAGTATTTCTATATGAAGGAGAAAGTACGTATTCTAACTCGACATCCTGGGGTCGGTGGTAAGGTTCCCGTTTCTGTGAAAAATTATGGCAAGGCGCTGCGGGCTTTTCAGCAAGGGAAAATCAGTTTGAGCACTCAAACATTACAGCGTGGCGGCAAAACTCGCCATGAGATGCTGTTGCTCGCAAAAAGTTATAATGAAGAACAGCGGTATCAACAAGCAATTGAACTTCTAAAGCCGCAGTTGTTGCAAAGACCAAATGATGAAAGCTCACTGATAGCAATGGCTGATGCTTTGGTGGGGCTAAAACGTTATGCTGAAGCGTGGAAGCTCTTAGAAAAAGTCCGGTTAAATGAGCAAACGAGTCTGGAATTTCTGGGCACAAGACAGGAAGTTGCGCGCCTGGCTGGCCGCACTGGTCAAGCCTACCTTTCGATAGCGGAACGAAATATCAGAATTGGACTCTATAATCATGCGCTAATACAGTTAAAGCAGGCAAAAAAAGTGCCGAACCTTACGGTGTACGAAAGGCAAGAAGTAGAGCAGGCAACGTTTCGGGCCAAACAGTATAAAAAACGTTAATTAGTTGCTTGATGTAGTGGGTCTCTATCTGTCTACCTCGCACGGGATATACCTATAGCTTTGATTGTAGAGCGGTTATCCGTTATTCTAAAAAGCGGTGTTTTGCAGGTTAGGCCTTAATTTTTTCGTACTGACCGGCTAATAACAACTCAAACCGGAGGAAGTAATTTATGTATAAAACACGACATATACTGTCAATAGCAGCACTATTTGGTATGTTGACGGCAGTATCGGGGGTCGTGGTTGCATCTGATGAAGCAACCATAAAAGAAGGTAAAGATCTTTCTTTTAACAATAAAAAAGGCAATTGTCTTGCCTGTCACATGATACCTGGTGGTGAGCTGCCGGGTAACATTGGCCCACCATTAATTGCAATGAAAGCTCGTTTTCCTGATGTGGAAAAGCTCAGAGCGCAAATTGCAGAACCAAGAACAATGAATCCCAATACCATTATGCCTCCATTTGGGAGTCATGGTATTTTGACCGACGATGAAATTGATAAAGTCGTTGCATTTCTTCACACTTTATAATTTCAGCGATAGAGGATACAAAGATTATGAAACGTAGAACATTTTTAAAAAATACTCTGGCCGTTACGGCAACTGGTACAGCGGTAGGCACGGGCCTGATCTCTGGAAATGCCTTAGCCAGTGAAGAAAAAGCAAATCCATTCAAGGCGACAAGTCTAGAAGATGCTTTAAAAGCTGCTGGTATTACCGAGCACGAAGCAAGCGATAAAATTACAGTGAAAGCCCCTGATCTTGCAGAGAATGCCGCGGTGGTGCCTGTAGAAGTCAGCTCGACTCTAGAAGGTGCTTCAGAGGTTAGAATTTTCATCGCTGAGAATCCAACGCCTCATGCTGCCAACTTTATGCTGGGTGAAGGCTCTGAAGCACTTGTGAAGTGCCGCTTCAAAATGGGTAAGAGTAGTGATGTGATAGGTGTTTTTAAAGTTGGTGACAAATATTTCAGCGCTAAGAAAGCGGTTAAAGTAACTAAGGGCGGCTGCGGCGGTTAAAGGAGAATAAGTATGGCTAAGAAATTTAAAACTCGCCTGAAAGTTAAAGAGAAAGGCGGCAAAGTAAACGTGAAGGCAATTGTTTCTCATCCTATGTTGACGGGCTTAACCAAGGACAAGAAGGGCAATAAAATACCTGAGCACTTTATTCAGGAAGTAATTGTTACTGCTAATGACAAAGTGGTCATGACGGCGAACTGGGGGCCAGCGGTCTCTAAAGATCCTTACATTTCATTTGATTATGCTGGAAAGTCTGGCGATCTTGTTAAGCTTGCTTGGACAGATAATCAAGAAAATACAGGTGAAGCTGAGAAGAAGGTTAAGTAGTCATTACTACGAATAAACACCCTGAGGAGGTTGGTCAATGAACAAAAAAGTCATTATGACGGTTGCCGCGATGGCAATTGGTGTGAGTGCTATCGCTGGGTCTATTGCTAGTGCAGGTCCAGCAGAAGATATTTCGGCTTTTCAAACGTACTTTAAAAAGCGATTTGCTGATACTGAGTTTAGCGATTTCAAAAACGGCGTCTACTCAATTCATAAGCCATCACGTGAGCAGTGGGAATCGATAGAAGATTTTCCTCCTTACGAGCTTGCCATCGATAATGGTAGTGAAATGTGGGAAGAGGCCTTTGCCAACGGCAAGACTTATGCTGATTGCCTAGGTAAGGATGTCTCAGCAATCCGTGCACGTTATCCGCATTACGATGTGGAGAAGGATACTGTTGCTACTTTGGAAGATGATATTAACAAATGTCGTGTTGCCAACGGTGAGAAGAAACTCGGTTGGAAGAAAGGCGCTATTGCAGACCTATCAGCCTATATCGCATCAGAAGGACGTGATAAACCAGTTGCAGTAAAGCTACCTGAAAACGAAAAGGCTTTGGCTTGGTATGAAAAAGGAAAGAACTTCTTCTACGCTAAGCGAGGACAGTTAAACTTAGCTTGCTCTGATTGTCATGTTAATTACTCTGGCAGAATGGTCAGAGCTGATACATTAGGTCCTGCTTTGGGGCATACCACTCACTTCCCAGTCTATCGTTCTAAGTGGACGAGTATGGGTACGCTACATCGCCGTTATGCGGGCTGCAATACAAATGTACGTGCTAAGCCGTTTAAAGCTCAGAGTGATGAGTACAAGGCTTTGGAGTACTTTCAGACGCTAATGTCTAACGGACTCGTATTCAATGGCCCAGGCGCAAGAAAGTAAAATGTAAAAACTAGCAGTAGAGAAGCCGGCGTTTGCCGGTTTCTCTATTTGTGATATCACTTAATTTTCAGAGGCCAGACTTTCTTCGCCACCAAAATAACCGAGATGTAGTCCCATAGATGATCCATCATCGCTGATCACGACCATATCCAAAATTTTCTTGATAGCCCTCTCAAGAGTGACTCTGATCGATTCGTCTTCTCCTGGTAATGCATAATCGATATCTACAGCTTGACTGTAATACCCATCACTCAATGCATGGCTTGAAGTGCTTAACGTTAACAGCAACGCTAAGCATCCTAGTCTTAATAGATGCATACTTACCCCTTGCCCTTAGCCTCTTTCCCTATTTATCAAAACTAATAGTATTATTGTTACCCAATTAATTTAGCTCTTATACCACATCTGTATAAATTATTAGAACAGTTAAGCAGATAATTAATATAAATGATAATGATTTGGCTAAATTTTAATCCTTGTTCGGTATTCTGCAACGACTGGAGCATGATCCGATGGTCTTTCCCATGTCCTTGGGGCTTTGTCGACATAGCTGGCAGTGCACTGATTAGCCAATATGACGCTCGATAGAATTAAGTCGATTCGCAAGCCTTTGTTGTTCTCGAGCCCACCGCTTCGATAATCCCACCAGCTCCAAATTTCATCTTCTTGTTCGAACAAGCGAAAGGAGTCGTGAAATCCAAGATTAAGTAGTTTTTGTAAAGCATCACGTTCAGGTGTTGAGCAGAGAATTTTCTCATGCCAAGACTTAGGGTTGTGAACATCCCTGTCTGTTGGGGCGATATTAAAATCCCCCAAAATAATGAATTTCTCCTGCTGCTTGCGCTTTTCTTCAACCCAAGCCGTTACTTTTTCAAACCAATCTAATTTGTAGGCAAATTTCTCCGAGCCAACTTCTGAGCCATTCACTACATACAGATCGAGGATTTGTATGTCACCAATCAGTGCAGCTGCGATACGGCGCTGTGGATCGTCAAGACCAGGGATATCAAATAGTACTTCCTTAGGCTCAACCTTGCTTAAAATAGCAACGCCGTTATAGGTTTTTTGTCCGCTGTAAACAACGTGATAGCCAGCTTGCCTAATTTCCTCTTCAGGAAACTGGTCATCAGTTGTTTTCGTTTCTTGTAGTACCAAAATGTCAGGGTTAGCCTGCTCTAGCCATTTAAGAACGTGTGGCAAGCGTACTCGTAAAGAATTTACATTCCAGCTAGCGACTTTCATGCAGCTTCTCCGGTTAGGCCATTATGGCGGAGTAGGGCGTCAACTTCAGGCTCGCGTCCTCTGAAAGCAACAAAGGATTCCATGGCTGGACGTGAGCCACCTTGCTGAAGCACTTGCTCAAGAAAATCAGTGCCAGCTTTTTCAGAAAACAAACCTTCTTCTTCAAAACGAGAAAAGGCATCTGCAGACAGCACTTCAGCCCACTTATAGCTGTAATAACCTGCGGCATAGCCACCTGCAAAAATATGGCTAAAGCCGTTCTGAAAGCGATTAAAGTCTGGAGCAGGTATCACCGCAACCTGCTCACGAGTTTGATCCAAAATAGCTTGAATCTGCTGTGGACTATCAATGGTTTTATCCATATGGATCTTCAGATCAAACAACGAGAACTCAAGTTGACGCACCATCGCCATGCCTGATTGAAAGTGCTGGGCGGCTTTGATTTTTGAAAACAGCGCTTCGGGAATCTTTTCATTGGTTTCGTAGTGAGCGGCAAAAAGATCAATGGTTTCGCGCTGCCAGCAAAAATTTTCCATAAATTGACTAGGTAATTCGACAGCGTCCCATTCCACGCCACTAATCCCTGAAATACTTAGATACTCAACCTGCGTCAACATATGATGCAAACCGTGCCCAAACTCATGAAATAATGTAATAACTTCATCATGAGTGAACAATGCAGGCTTATCACCAGTTGGTGAAGAAGCGTTACAAGTCATATAAGCGACAGGTGTTTGCAGTGCTGAGCCAGTATCAAAGCGTGTGCAATAGCTGCCCATCCAAGCGCCACCACGCTTATGTTGACGGGCGTAAAGATCAAGGTAGAACTGAGCGATCAATTCACCTTGTGAATTAAAAATCTCATAGAACGACGCATCGTTATGCCAGCTATCAACGTCATCTTGCGCTTTAATTTGAATGCCATAAAGCGATTCAACAATCTGAAATAAGCCTTTTAGTACATGATCAACAGGGAAGTACGGTTTTAAATCTTCATTGCTAAAGTCAAATAGTTGCTGTTTTAACTTGTCACTAGCGTAGGAAGTATCCCATGCCTGTAAATCTGATAAACCCAATTGCTCTGCGGCAAATGTTTTGAGCTCTGCAAATTCTTTTTGTGCATGAGGAAGGGATTTTTCTGCCAGTTCTTCAAGAAACCCAATAATCTGAGCTGGCGATTCCGCCATTTTTACATCGACAGAGTAATCAGCATAATGCGCAAAGCCTAGTAGTTCTGCCATTTCTTGTCTTAACTGAAGTGTCTCGACCATTAGGCTGTCATTGTTGAAATCTTTATTTACAGCTTCTGCTGAAGCGCGCGTTGTGTAAGCACGATAAACTTTCTCACGTAGCTCACGGTCATCGGCATAAGTCATGACAGCATTAAAGGATGGGAATTCTAGGGTAATAAGCCAGCCTTCTAAGTCTCGCTGAGAAGCACTTTGAGCCGCAGCAGCTAGGGCGTTCTCAGACAAGCCTTTTAGCGCTTCCTCTTCATTTAGTAAAAGCGTCCAATCACTGGTCGCATCTAAAACATTATCGGAAAACTTAGATGAAAGCTGAGATAGCTGCTGACTAATTGCCTTAAAGCGCTGCTGCTTGTCTTCAGATAGGTTGATGCCAGAACGTGTAAAGCTTTTGAGCGAATCATCGAGGCTTTTTTGTTGTGCGCTGTTAAGAGAAGCACTTTTTGAGTCTTGAATAGATTGCATAGCCTGAAAAAAATCAGCGTTTTGTCCGAGTTCGGTGTAGTACTCGCTGAGCTTTGGTAGACCTGCATTGTAAGCCTCGCGCAACTCATCGTTATTCTTGACCGCTTTCAGGTGGCCTATTGGTGACCAAAGTCGTGTGAGGTTATTTTCAGCGACTTCTAACGGTCGAACGAAGTTATCCCAGTTCGGAGTTTCCGTATTGCTGAGTAATGTTTTGAGCAACGTACGATTGTCTTCAAGGCATTGTTCAAGCGCAGGTAGTATTGCGTCAGTTTCAATTTTACTAAATGAAGGAAGACTTTGAGATTCTGGCAGATAGCTTTTCATTGTTAATGGCCGATGTAATTATTCCGGATAATGATAATGCTTTTCCTCGCTGCTGTGTATAAAACCTAAGATTCGCCCAATAAAAAGCCCTTGAATTAATCAAGGGCTTAGATTTACTAGCTCATCGTAACATTAGTTTGGAGGAAGCATACAACTTCCAACGCCATATGGACTGCGTACGTTCGGAGGAGAGCTCTCTTGCTTAACATCGCTGGCAAGCACCGGCAGCTTCATGTTGATCTTTTGAATGTACTCAGTACCATCAACAGTGACTTGGGCCGTTAATTCAATTCTTCCCCACCACGCATGGTTCTGCAGGTAACTGATTTTGACGGTTGCTTGGCCAGAAGCATCGGTGACACTGTTGCCAATAATTGTCGTAGCGTTAGTAGGTTCTAGATTTCCGTTGCCGTTGTAATCTTCGTTGCTGTCTAAAGACCCGTCTTTATCGATATCTTCGCTAACACATTGATCAACCACTTCAACATAGTTGCCAGAAGCATCAGTTACGTAAGGGAGCCCCCATTGTGCGGCCTCTTCATAATAAACTAAATAGCCTTTCAGGTAGTGAGTCGGAGTCACTGTAAAGTCAATTTGCTTTCCCGCAACTGGGTTTCCGGCGTTATCCGTTACGATGACACCAAAGGTTTTTTCGTAGAAAGGGCTACTTTCGCTAATTAGTTCGTCATGGCCAAAAACAATTCTTACTGCTTTGCCACCTACCGTCAAAGTGGTCATGTCATCAGGAACCGATGGTTCACCTTCAAGATGTGAGGTGATAACAACACCGTCTTTAGCACTTGTCGCTTTTCCTGCATTGTAAACAACGCTGGCTTGGCCGGATGAGTCCGTTTGTGCTTTTGAGCTGCTCAAGGTTCCATCAACTGTGTCATTCAGATTAAAGACGACCACCTGGTTTTTAACGGGATTGTCGTTCTCATCTTTGACCTGGGCTAAAATTGTACTGGTTCCCAAAGCGGCTATTAATGAAGGGTCGGCTTGAATGTTTAAGGAATGAGGCTCAGTTGCAATATATTCCAACGCAAGGCTGGTCGATAGATAAGTCGTATTGTCAGTTGCAGTAACAACCGTAGCACCTGCTGTGCCAGACTCTATGTTAAATGAAGCCACGCCGTTAGCATCTGTTGTTACTTGGCCAGTTTCGACTCCATTAACGGTGATGGTGCCGCGAGTTGCACTTAAATGAATCACTTTCCCAGCCTGGGGCACGCTATCAGCTGTCCAGTTTAGTTGAATTTGATGTGGGGCGCCTACAGGAAGTTCTGATGCGCTACAACTTAGATTGAAGGCATTTGGCGAGACTGTAATGCTCTTGCTTGTGACAGAACCAAGTGCATTAACTTCTATTGCGTAATTGCCGCCTGCTGTTGGTTGCACATCAAACTGTGCTTCACCTTCAGAGTCAGTTACTAATGAAGTCTCTAGCAAGCTTGAATTAATAGAAACTGGCTGAGAAGCTAGCCCGTTGCCAGCAGCATCTTTTAGTTTAACCGTGTAGGTTGATGGCTTATCCATCGAAATACTTTCAGGGCCATCTAACTGGATCTCTGTGCCAATGATGTCGATATCCATCGTTTCAGTGATACCGCCAGCTGTGATGGATACCTCAACCGTTTGATTGCGGGGCTCATCAGGTACTAAGCGCCATGTAGTTAGAATGCCGTCACCACTGACCGTGCCAGGAAATAATGTTGCGCCACTGCTAACGGAAGGCGTAAAAGTAACGCCTGATAGGGCAATATTGTTACTGTCTTTAGCCATCATATACACAATGACTGGGTTTGAACCATCTGTTGAATCATCTGCGTCAGCGTCACTGAGTAAAGAGCGTGAGCTTGAGTAAACAACTAATGAGGCGACTTCAGGCGAAGCAGCAACTTCATCTGTTGTGCCAGTAGTATCTGTACCAGCCTCGGTATCATCCGCATCAGTTGTAGTGTCTGTGGATTCAGTCGTCTCAGTTGAGCTCGTTCCAAATCCATGGGTAGATGAACTTTTGCCAGAACTACCTCCGCCTCCACAGGCGACCAGCACTAAGGAAATAGCCATCGGTAGTGCTAGCTTGATTGTTTGTTGGGTAAGTGACATGGTGTTTAGCCCTTATCTTTATTATTGTTTCTGGGGTATGTTTATTATTTTTATGTGCTGCCAACCATATCACCGAATTAGAAGTACTGGCCTAACCAGATAGATAAGTGGTGAGTAAGCAGATTGAAGGTCATTTTTTACAGACAAAAAAGAGCCGCGAAGATCGCGGCCAAGTCACATCGAAAGGGTTGAGCTAGCTAATATTGCTATTAGCTTCGTCAGTGGCAGCATATTTTTTTGGTTCACGTTCGTCCAGCGCAACTTTGTAACGCCTGATTCCACGATAGACAGCATTCGCTATCTGATTTTGATATCTAGCGGTTTTAAGCTGCTTCTCTTCTCGGGGATTTGAGATAAAAGCGGTTTCAACTAGCAAAGACGGGATGTCTGGAGAGCGAAGAACACCAAAGTTTGCGCTCTCAACGCCTTTACGTGCCAAGCGGTTTACGGTTCCAAGTTCTGAAAGCACGCCTTGTGCAAGATCTAAACTGTCATCGATTTGTGCAGATTGCGTTAAGTCGAGCAGTACCTGAGAGAGAACCTTATTCTTGGAGTCCAGGTGGGTTCCAGCCATTTCTACATCAACTTTGTTTTCATTCTTCGCTAGCCAGTAAGCCATCTCACTAGAAGCGCCTTTCTCTGACAAAATGTAAACAGAAGATCCTCTAACGGAGTTGTTTTCATTGGCATCCGCGTGGACTGAAATAAACAAGTCCGCATGTTTTGCACGTGCTTTTTGCATGCGCTGTCGTAGCGTAAGGTACTTATCAGAATCACGGGTTAAAAAGGCTTCCATACCTCTAGCGCTGTCAACACGCTTTTTGAGGCGTCTTGAAATCTGAAGTACAACGTTTTTTTCGTAAGTGCCATATTTGCCAACAGCGCCAGAGTCACGGCCTCCGTGACCAGGGTCAATAGCAACCACAAAGTTTCTACGATTTCTTTTTGGTGCTGCTTGTTTGGCTTTGACTGATTTTCTTACAGGTGCTGCTGCAACCGGTTTGCCCGACCCAGAGAGCAAGATCTCCAATTTATAGTTGCGTCCTGACTTATAGATTCTTGTCGATGCCTTTGTTTGTTGTGCCATATCCAACACAATCCGTAAATCGTTGTCATTACGTGTTGCGTAACGAATTCGGCTAACAAGGGTCTTAGAGCGCTTGGGATCGAGCTTAATGGTACCGTTGGTGCGGGCTTGTTTAATGTCCAAGACCACTCGTTCCGGGGAGTTCAGCCTAAATAGCTTATGCTCAATCGATTTATCAAGCACAATAATGACTTTTTGCTGGTTACGTCCATTACTAACAGATACCGATTTTATCACGGCACCGCTTTCCTTGGCAGCGAGTTGCGGTGCACAAATCGATGCACCAACAGCACCTGCCATCTGTGCCAATGTCAGAATAAAATTCCTTCTTTTCTGATTGTTATCTTCCATTTGGAACGCTCTATTGTTATTAACTTGCTTATGTAGATATAAGATATACGGATTAGGGGGGTAATATCAAGTAGATTTTATGAAAAAACGCTAAATCATTGTTTTAATTAATTTATCGGTGTTTTTATTTGCGCGATTCTAGCCTGCTTTTCATACTCCAAAGTAATGCTGAAATCACCTTTGGGTATAAATAAGCCAGCCTTCTCTGGCCATTCGACCAAACACAAAGCATCTTTTCTAAAATAATCCCTGATGCCAAGGTATTCGAGCTCCTCTGGATCGCCTAAGCGGTATAAATCAAAATGATAAATATCTCTGCCAGCAATTCGATACGGCTCCACCAATGTATAGGTAGGACTTTTAACTGTATCCATAAACCCTAGCGAGCGAAGTAGTCCTCTCACCAGTGTTGTTTTGCCTGCGCCTAAATCCCCATAGAGAAGCACAACGCCGCCGACGGGCAATAGAGTAGCGATGCTTGCACCAAGTTCCATTGTTTCTGCTTCATTTTGCAAATTTATGCTGCAAGGAGGTGATAGCTTGTCGAAAACGCTGTTTTTCATATCTTGGTATCCAAAGGTGGTTGCTGCATACTGTCCTGATATTTCTCTTGGTTCGAGACTGTAATGGTTAAATCAATGTCTGACTCAGAGCTGAAAATGTTTGTTAATCAAATGCAAACATGGGGACGCGAGCTCGGCTTTCAACAGTTAGGAATCAGCGATACTAATTTATCAGTCGCCGAGCAAAAGCTCCAACAGTGGTTAGCCGCTGGACATCATGGTGAAATGAGCTGGATGGCTTCTCATGGCCTAAAGCGCAGTCGGCCGGAGCAATTAGAAGTGGGTACACGCAGTGTCATTAGCGTTAGGATGGATTATCTACCGCCCGAGGCGGCAGATGCCGAGATGGTGCTCAATCATCCCAATCTAGCGTATGTCTCTCGGTATGCGCTTGGGCGCGATTATCACAAGGTGATGCGCAGCAAGCTTAAACAGCTTGCGCAAAAAATGCAGCAGCAAATTGGCGAGTTTGGCTATCGAGCGTTTGTTGACAGTGCGCCAGTATTAGAAAAGCCAATCGCTGTTAAAGCGGGTTTGGGCTGGATTGGCAAACACAGTAATTTATTAAATCGTGAAGCAGGCTCTTGGTTTTTTCTGGGTGAAATCTATACTGATCTACTGCTGCCAGAGAGTCAGCCTGTAGTAGAACATTGCGGTAGCTGCACTGCCTGTATTGATGTTTGCCCGACTCAAGCGATAGTCGCTCCCTATGTGGTTGACGCGCGTCGTTGCATTTCCTATCTAACCATTGAATTAGACGGGATCATACCGGTTGAGTTTCGTAGTGCTATGGGCAACCGAATTTATGGTTGTGATGACTGCCAGCTTATCTGTCCTTGGAATCGATTTGCGCAAGATGCTCATGAACGTGATTACAGTGTCAGGCATAAGCTTGATAGTGAATATTTATTGAACTTATTTCATTGGTCAGAACACGAATTTCTAGATAATATGCAAGGCTCTGCTATTCGACGGATAGGGTATCAGCGGTGGCAAAGAAACTTGGCAGTAGCATTGGGCAATGCACAATCTAATCAAACAATTATCGCTGCATTAATTGCCAAGCGTGAATCATCAAGTGAAATGGTAAACGTGCATATTGAGTGGGCGCTGGATCAACATAAAAAAAGACAGGGCGAATTTCAGTAGTCAATTACTATGCAGTAACACTGTCCTCTTACTCAAGTAACTATCGAACGATTGATGGGTTGGTTAGCATGCCGAACTTATTTGAAATCAGTTGGTTTCGAGATAAAGGAGATTATTACCGGATGTTACGATATTTATTGTTACTGATTATCAGTAGTCTATCGATCAGTGTTTTGCAGGCGAATACAGACACCTCAAGCATATATGAGGAAGTTGAGTCATCGGTCTATCAAGTCCGGGTTATAAATATCGAAACAGGCAAGAAAGTTGCAATCGGCTCGGCTTTTGTGGTTCAGCGAGATGATATTTTGGCAACCAATTATCATGTGGTTAGCGAATATGTTAATGATCCGGATGTTTTCAGGCTTGAGTATTTGTCGACTGATGGAAAGTCTGGCCCACTTGAGCTGCTGGATTTAGACGTAATCCACGACTTGGCGGTTGCTAAAAGCAGCACGCCGATGGGCAAGCCATTAGAAATTGCTGATGTGCCGGACAAAGGCGCGCGTTTGTTTTCGTTAGGTAACCCTTTGGATTTGGGTTTCTCCATTGTCAATGGGACGAATAACGGCATTATGGCGCAGGATCAGGATGGCAATATCCTGTTCTCTGGTAGTTTGAACCAGGGTATGAGCGGTGGTCCAACACTGGATGAATCAGGGAAAGTGGTTGGAGTTAATGTGGCCACACAAGGGAATTCATTAGGGTTCTTGGTGCCTGCAAATTATCTTTCGATCATACTCGAACGCTTAAGCAACAATAACTTTAAGCCGGTTGAGGACAGATTCAAACGGATATCCGAGCAGCTTATTGCGAATTCTGAGAAAACTATCAAGCGTCTAAGCCAGAACGACTGGGGTTCAACTCACATAGGCAGTCTGTTAGTTCCCGCCGAGTTAGATAAATCAATGCGTTGCTGGGATCTTAGTCGAACACCTAAAAAAGATGATCTGTTCCGCTCTTTTCTCACGCAGTGCTCTAATCAGAACGACACCTATCTTTCAAAGCGCTTATCAGTTGGGGCTATCAATTACGAATACTCTTGGATGGATACGGAAAAGCTCAATCCTTTACGGTTTTACAGTCGCTATGAGAAGATGAATTTCAGTTTTATTGAGAGCGAAGTTGATAAGTCCGATGTGACTAACTTTGCTTGTCATACGGGCTTTACAACAATTGCTGCACAAGAGTTTAAAACGACGGTTTGTCGACGCGACTATCTTAAATACCAAGATCTAAGCGACATGCTATTTAGCATTGCGCTTGTTGGCCACAAAGCGCAAGGCGCGATGTTCAATTTGGATGTGACGGGCACTAAGTCAAAAACAGCCTTTGCTTTATTCAAAAAAATGGTTGAGGCCTTCCAATGGAAAAGTTAATTCTTGAACTGACTCAGCAAGGCAAACCGAGTTATTACAAACTGTCGACATTTCCTGTGACCATTGGTCGGGCTTATGACTGTGATGTGGTGGTACCTGACATTACAGTTTCTCCAAAACATTTAACGATTGAAGAAACAGAGCAGGGTTTTGAGATTCGCAGCTTGGCTGACGAAAATGGCACTACTCTTAATAAAGAAAAAATATCAGAGAACACCAATGTGCCCGTATCACTCCCATCATTACTAACAATGGGAGAGTTACGTGCTCGATTGATACACCCTGAAATGCAAGTAGCAAAGACGCAATTTACATCGAGAGGAAGTCACTGGTTTTCATTTTTGTCTAATCCGTTCTGGGCATTTGTATTTGTCGCTCTCACAATTCTAACCATTATTATCAGTAAGCATATACGCACCCCAGTCCAACAAGAGGAATTAATCTACATCAATGCGGTATTGCTGCCTCTTTTAGGGATGTTCGTTGTTGCCTTTATTATTGCGGTTGTCAGTCGTCTCACCATGCATCGCTGGGCATTAGTTCCCGCGTTAAGTATCTCTGCGCTATTGTTTTTAGTGCCTCTGCTATTCGTTCATATCGGGCACTTTCTTGCGTATTTGACGACGTCAGATGGCGTGGCATTGGTTCTAAAGTATGTCGCCAGTTTCTTATTGCTGCCTCTTTTAATTGCCTTCTATTTAAGGCGAGTGCATTACACGCATTGGCCATCAGCGATTGGTATAGCAGCACTGGTGACTATGCCTGTCAGTGCGTTCTTTGCATCAGATTTGGTTCAGGAAATGTCAAACAACTCCGGATTTACACCGATGCCCGCCTACAATAAGACGCTTAGTGCATTTGATATACGCATGCAAAAAACAGTGGGTGTTGATGAGTTTTTGCAGCAATCGGAGGTGGTTCTTAGCGAGCAAGTTGAAGCCCTGCTCAGCAAAGAAAGTGACTGATTTCTCGATTGCAAGCACTACCATGCCGGTTCAAAGCATGGTATTTTCCCGATCAATAAAATATCCGACTAAACTATAATAAGAGGAAAAAACAATGGAAGCTTTGTTTACCCTAGAAAATCTATTCACGCTATGTATGCTGGTATTGCTCCAAGCAGTTTTGGGTTTTGACAACCTGCTCTATATCGCACTGGAATCTAAGCGTGTTGCTCCGCATCAGCAGGCGAAGTTGCGTAAGTTAGGAATAGGTCTGGCTGTCGTACTCAGAATTATCTTACTGTATGGATTGGTTACGGTATTAGATAAGTTCCAAGAAACGTTGTTCAGTTTTAACCTCCCCGGAATAATTGAGGGAACCTTTAACCTGCATGCGATCGTTGTGCTGGCAGGAGGGGTATTCATACTTTATACGGCTATCAAAGAAATTATGCACATGATGACGCTTGAAGAGAGCGGCCATGTCGAGCGCAAGCCTAAGTCATTTATCGCCGGTTTGTTTTGGATTGTAGTGATGAATGCTGTGTTCTCTTTCGACTCTATCTTAAGCGCAATGGCGTTGACTGATGAGTTTTATGTGATGGCGACGGCGATTGTTATTGGTGGTGTGCTAATGGTTCTCTTGGCTGACCATGTTACGACCTTCCTTGAAAAGAATCGTATGTATGAAGTCTTAGGCTTATTCATTCTATTCTTGGTTGGGGTTATGCTGTTGTCAGAGGGTGGTCATGTTTCTCACTTGAAGCTATTCGGTAGCGCGATTGAGCCGATGAGTAAGGCGACGTTCTACTTTGTTATTGCGGTAATGGTGATTATCGATATCGTGCAAGGACGTTACCAAAAGAAGTTGATGGCGATGAAAAAGACGGTGGCTGAGAAGTTGCCGCCACAAGCAAGCGTATAAGAACTTCATAAAACGGGACTCTCTAGTCCCGTTTTTTATTGCAGCAATCACATTGCTCAAAGTTAGCGCTTAGGGTGATTGCAGGTCTTATCCAACTTCATAACTTGTGAGCCTGCAACCAGTACTCCAGAAGTGTTAGGTGCCAAATCTTACTCCCTTGAATGCGTGTCAGATATTCATCTGGTTTAGCTAAAAGCTTCTCTACATAGCTGCTTTGATATAGCCCACGTTCACGACAAGCCTGAGAAAGCAGGGTGTCTTGCATGAACTCTAAGAACTCTCCGCGTACAAACTTTAGAGCTGGGACTGGGAAGTAACCCTTTTTTCGATCAATCACGCTATCTGGTACTCGACCTCTTGATATCTTTTTCAGAGCGTATTTACCGCCATCGCGTAACTTCAGCTCGGGCGGCATGCGAGCAGCAAGCTCCACTAACTCATGATCTAGGAACGGTACACGTGCTTCTAATCCCCAGGCCATAGTCATATTATCAACGCGTTTAACAGGATCATCCACAATTAGAGTGGTTGTATCAGCTCGCAATACCGCATCGATGTATTCATCGGCCTTTGGCGCTTCTAAAAGATCTTTCATCAATTCAGAAGTGAAATCTTTGTTGACGTATTGAGATGTTAGCATTTCTGCCATTTCAGCATGGTCACGGTCAAAATAGTAAGGGCTAAAGCGCTCCAAGGCTGAGCCTTTCGCTTTTTGCATTTGTGGGTACCAAAAGTAACCACCAAACACTTCATCGGCTCCTTGACCAGACTGGACGACTTTGACATGTTCCGAGACTTTTTCAGATAGCAAATAGAAGCCGATAGCATCCTGACCAAACATAGGCTCTGCCATGTTGGCAATCGCTTCTGGTAGGCGCGTTAAAGTTTGCTCGTTAGGAATGTGGAATTGGTGGTGGTTGGTATTAAAGCGCTCAACCACAGCATCGGAAAACTCGTATTCACTGCCTTTCTCTTCAGGTTGGTCGTCAAAGCCAATGGTGAAAGTGCGAATATCGTTGATGCCGATTTCATCCAGCAGTGCCACCAGCAGGCTGGAGTCCAGACCGCCTGATAGGAGCACGCCAACGGGCACATCCGAAATATTATTGCGGCGTTTCACCGCAGTGCGCAATGCTTCATGTATTTGCTCAATCCACTCTTCTTCATCTAGTTTTTCTTTGGGGCGAGTTGCGTCTAGTTCCCAGTAACGCTCAAGTGTTTGCTCACCTTTTTCATTTATAATTAGACTGTGGGCAGGTTCTAATTTGCGAATACCTTTTAAGATAGTTCGGGGAGCGGGCACAACAGCATGCAGTGTGAATAAATTGTGAAGTGCAGCTGGGTCAAGCTCTGTATCGATACCCGGAGTCGCTAGCAGTGCTTGCATGCTTGAGGCAAAGCGAAACCCTTGCTCGTTAAACTGATAATAAAGCGGTTTTATACCCATTCTGTCGCGAGCGACAAATAGCGTTTTACGCTTCAGATCCCAAATGGCGATGGCAAACATGCCAAGGAATCGCTTGACGCAGTTTTTCCCCCATTCAGCGTAAGCTTTTAAGATGACTTCGGTGTCACCTGTGGAGAAAAACTGGTGACCCTTCGCTTCAAGTTGCTTCCTGAGCTCGGGGTGATTATAAATAGTCCCATTAAAAACTAGGGCTAGACCTAGTTGTGGGTCTAGCATGGGTTGATTGCCTTTTTCGCTAAGATCCAGAATAGATAGTCTGCGGTGACCAAAGGCTAGCGCCCCGTCAGAATAACTGCCTGCATGGTCTGGGCCTCGCTTTTCTAATTGCTCCATCATCAGATGGACATCGTTTAGCCGAGGATGACTGCCGTTGAGTCTTAATTCGCCACAAATTCCGCACATAATGAATACACTTGATCTTATTAGTTTTGAGTTTGCGCATTATGTCAGATAAATGTTTTTAAAGTGAGCTTCTAGCTAGCGCGAAAATAGCTCATAAGATCGGTCAATGAGAGAGATTAATAACTTGTTTATCAATAGCTTAAAATAATATTAAGCTTGCATTCAGTTTCGCGTTCAGCTTATAATATTTCATCGGTGTATGTAAATTGCACATATCATCTTCCGCAAACCCCAAGACATGGAAGTTTGATGCCGCTCTATCCCCAATAGAAGCAGTGGCATGTAACTCTTGATTACAATTTCAAGAGTGTAAAAGGAGAATTTTTTATGAAATTCCTAACAATAATGAAGGTATCAACTCTTGCTGTGGTAGCGGCATTTGCATTGAATTTAACAGCAACGACATTTGCAATATCATCAACTGCTAACAACAAAGTAAGAGACTTTAAGCTGAAGCCGGCCAATGGCAACTATATTCGAACTTCAGATATATCAATTGCTGTACGCAATACCTATGCAGGTGTCAGGCCTAAAATTACTAAGCGGCAGTCTTCAATGAAGGCAGATTGCTATGATGTGAAGTTTGTATATAAAAACGAACTGAAAAGAGTCTCGTTCAACTGTAATGGATCGCGTCGGTATTTAACGATGAGGACCAGATAGTTTAGACTTGGTAAGACGATACAAAAAGCCTCTTTAGGGAAATTCTGAAGGGGCTTTTTTAATTATAAAAATACTTCCCCTGAGTAAAAAATAGTCATATACTCAGCTTAGGTTAAGATCATTAATCAGACATAGTTCAAAAGCTGCTCTACATCAGTAGCCAATAATAAAAGTAATTTATCGGATATTCTGGGGCGAATACTTCGAATAAAATCAATGGGTTTGGGTTTTCTATCTCTATTAAGTCAGGGCGAGCAAGGATCTGTTAGAGTAGAAATTGGGCTAAAAGTACCGTGTAAGTTTGTAGTTGACTCGGATGGTCAACGAATTTCTCAATACGGCAACAAAAATCAAAAAATCATGAGTTATCCAGAATCAGTTTCATCGGTTTCACTTTCTCCGATATCGAAAACTGGCACTAGTTCCTTCAGAGTTCGCCAGATGGTGAGCATGTTGGTACTGGTTGCTTTAGGTATTTCACTACTGGGTGGTGGTTACCTTAGTATTTATAACGCTAATCAGCGAGATGAACTTCAGACAAAGCTAAGGGATATTGCTGCGGAATTAGTTCTGGTTACTCCTTTGTTTTCTGACGAGGGAATACACACACCCGCGGACAAGGTTGAGCTAGGGAAGTTTCTCAAGCAGCATGGTTTCAGCGACGGTCAAGATGATAACGGTACCGAAAAAGAGCTCTATGCATACTTCCTTGATTCAGACGCAGGCCATGTAAAGTGGCAAAGTAAGTTTCCTTATGAGCCGTTCAACTCAGATAAGCCAGGCTGGTTAAACGGTCATGTGAAGCTGTTGAAAATTGAAGATAATCCGCTAGGAAAGGATGATTTTCAAACAATTCAAACATTAGTGTCCGTCGATGGTGAGCAAAAACTGACAAAATACGTCGTTTATTCAAAAGTGCTTAAGGTTGAGGATGAAAAAGACTTACGCTTGGTGCTCGCTAAATCTGCAACCGGCTTTATTAATGATGGGGCACATGTTCAGAACAATATAATCGCCTTGTTCTTCTCGACATTGGCGCTGGTACTGATAGCACAACTCATCAGTAATTATTTCATCATTACCCCTATCAAAGACTTTGAAACGGAAGTTAAGCAAATTGAAGCGGGTGATCAGGATGCTATTCTCAAAGCCTATCCTGTTGAATTAACCGAAGTGAAAAGTGCGATTAACACGTTGATCAACGTCGAAAAAGGCCAAAAGCGCCGCTATCGGGAGTCGCTGGATAATTTAGCGCATAGCCTTAAAACGCCGCTAGCTGAAGTGTTGTCTGCTCAATCCAAATACGATATGAAAGCGGACGACCAAGAGGACTTGAAAAAATCTATTAACCACATGTGCGATATTGTCGCTTACCAGTTAAAACGTGCGGCTGTTCGTACACCCAATGCGATTATTCGGCAGCAAGTACTTAGGCCCGTTCTATATCGACTCCGTGATTCACTGTACAAGGTTTATCACGACAAATCGTTTGAGATTAAAATTAATGTCGACGATATGGATAAGGTCAGGGTGGAGAATGATGATCTTATCGAATTGTTTGGCAATCTCATGAATAATGCCTGTCGATTTTGCGATAGTGTTGTCGAAGTGACGGCTGCTAGTGAAACAAATTTCCTCGTTATCGATATTGATGATGATGGTATGGGATTTGGTGGTGACAGCCCTACTGAGTTGCTCCAGCGGGGAATGCGGGATGATAGTAAAACGGATGGGCAAGGAATTGGTCTGGCTATTAGCGCTGAGATTGTAGAAGCGGTTGGTGGTAAGATCGAGCTCAAGATGTCCCCGCAGGTTGGGGCGAGAGTGCGCCTTTACTTGCCTCATTAGCGCTATATTAGGGGTAATTAATTCTATTATATAAAGTTGGTACTATTGCGTTGTAGCAAAGTCTTGATTACTCTAGCTCCGATCTTATTTTCTATTACCAACACTGTTAGGAGTATTTTGATATGGCACATACTTTGCCTGATTTGCCTTTTGCCAAGGACGCGCTGGAGCCACATATTTCAGCAGAAACCTTTGAGTACCATCACGATAAGCATCATGCGGCTTATGTAACGAACCTCAATAACTTAGTACCGGGTACTGAGTTTGAAGATAAGTCTTTAGAAGAGATTGTTAACTCAGCGCCTGCTGGTGGAATATTTAACAATGCAGCTCAAGTTTGGAATCACACATTCTACTTTAACTGTATGGGCCCAAATGCGGGTGGTGAGCCAACGGGAGATTTGGCTGACGCTATTTCATCAACATTTGGTTCGTTTGCAGAGTTCAAAGAGAAGTTCTCTACGTCTGCGGTTACTAATTTCGGTTCAGGTTGGACTTGGTTAGTAAAAAATGCTGATGGCAATCTTGAAATCGTTAACACAGCGAATGCAGGTTGCCCGCTAACGGCAGGTTTGACACCCCTCCTCACGATTGATGTTTGGGAGCATGCCTACTACGTAGACAAGCGTAACGCCCGTCCGGCTTATGTCGCGTCTTTCTGGAATGTGATCAACTGGGATTTTGTTGCGGGTAACTTCGCAGCATAATTTATTGGATTGACCCTAAGGGGTTAATCTGAGAAGATTGCTGGCTTAAAAAAAGGGTGACTTCGAGTCACCCTTTTTTATTTTATCGGCCATTTAAATATAATGAGTGGTAACAACCTTCGTTTCAAATAGTGATTTGAAATTGCAAAATATAGGAATCGACGATGGAATCAATCATGTCAACCTATGCGCGTTTGCCCGTAACGTTCGAACGTGGTGAAGGTGCTTATTTATATGATACAGATGGCAAAAAATACCTAGATGCGCTGTGTGGTATCGCAGTAACTAGTCTGGGCCATGCACATGTGGGCGTTGCTGAAGCAATCACCGATCAGGCAAGCAAGCTCCTACATACTTCAAATCTTTATAACATTCCTAACCAGAGTAAGCTCGGCAAAAAGCTTTGTGAATTATCGGGTCTGCACAGTGTATTTTTTGCTAACTCTGGGGCTGAGGCAAATGAGGCGGCGATTAAGCTAGCTCGATTGTATGGTAAGAGTTTGGGCGTTGAAACACCGAATATTATTGTTATGGAAGGAAGTTTCCACGGTCGTACGCTAGCGACCTTGTCTGCAACAGGTAGTCGCAAGGTGCAGGCTGGGTTTTCTCCATTGTTATCGGGATTTGTTAGGGTTCCTTACAATGATGTTGCTGCAATTGAAGCGACTGCGAAAAATAATAAAGATGTCGTGGCGATTCTCGTCGAGCCGATACAGGGTGAGGGCGGTATTATCGTTCCTGACGAAGACTATCTAACAAAGCTACGCGCCATCTGCGATGAAAATAATTGGTTGTTGATGGTGGATGAAATCCAGTCGGGCATGTCTCGCACTGGAAAATGGTTCGGGTTTCAGCACGAAGATATCCAACCTGATGTGATGACACTGGCAAAAGCGTTGGGTAACGGGGTACCTATTGGTGCTTGCTTAGCAGCAGAGTCTGTTTCTGATGTACTCAAAGCCGGTACCCACGGTTCAACTTTTGGTGGAAATCCATTATCGACAAGAGCAGGTTTGGCAGTTGTTGAGGCAATGGAAGCAGGAGATATTAAGCAGAACGCCGCACAAATGGGGCACTATCTTCATACGCAATTAGAAGAGGGCTTAGCCGGGCTTTCGGGCGTCAATATGATTCGCTCCAAAGGGTTGATGTTGGGGATTGTGTTAGACCGAGATTGCGGCAGCTTAGTAATGCAGGCGTTAGAAGCTGGTTTATTGATCAATGTGACTGCGGGCAACGTTGTGCGCTTGTTACCGCCTCTTACACTCACCCACGAGCAAGCTGATGAAATGTCTCAGACTCTAATAACAATAATCACTGCGTTTCTTAAAACCAGCTAACACAGAATATAGCTATGTCGAATATTAGACACTTTATGACCCTGATGGATTTCTCACCGGATGAGCTAAACGCGCTTATTCAACGAGCAATCCAAATGAAGCAGGAATGGAAAAGCGGCCGAATGACGCAGCCGATGCAGCAGCGTACCTTGGCAATGATTTTTGAAAAATCATCCACCAGAACGCGTGTCTCATTTGAAACAGGCATTACTCAGCTTGGTGGGCACGGTTTGTTTTTATCTCCGCGTGATACTCAACTAGGTCGCGGTGAGCCGGTTGAGGACAGTGCTCGGGTTATTTCACGCATGGCTGATATGATTATGGTTAGAACCTTTGATCATGAGCAGTTAGAGCGCTTTGCCGAGTTTTCTAAAGTGCCGGTGATTAATGCATTAACTGATGACTATCATCCCTGTCAGTTACTGGCTGATGTGATGACTTTTGTCGAATATCGTGGCAGCATCGCAGGTAAAACAGTGACTTGGGTCGGTGACGGCAATAATATGTGTCAGTCGTGGATGAATGCATCTAGGCAGTTTGACTTCAAACTAAATATTGCTTGCCCTGAAGGTTATGATCCGGATGCAAAGCTGTTAGCTGAGCTTGGTGATAGAGCAGCGATTGTCAGGGATATCAATCAGGCTGTCGAAGGTTCCGATTTGGTTTCGACTGATGTCTGGGCTAGCATGGGGCAAGAAGACGAGCAGGCATTGCGGGTTGCTGCCTTTAGCCAGTACCAAGTGAATGCTGATGTCATGAATCGCGCAAATAACGACGCCTTATTTATGCATTGTTTACCTGCGCATCGTGAAGAAGAAGTCACGGCTGAAGTCCTTGAAGGGCCTCAAAGCGTGGTGTGGGATGAGGCAGAAAATCGCCTGCATGCGCAAAAAGCGCTGATGGAAACGTTAGCAATTAATTCAGGTCTGATTTCCTAATCGACCAAAAGTACGGAAGCTTTTATCAAATGTCAGATGTTTTAATTCAGGCCGAGGCGGACAAAAGAAGGACGTTTGCCATTATCTCGCATCCCGATGCGGGTAAAACAACCATGACAGAGAAGCTTTTGTTATTTGGGGGCGCGATACAACTTGCGGGCTCGGTTAAAGGGCGTAAAGCTGCACGCCATGCGACTTCTGATTGGATGACGATGGAAAAGGAGAGGGGGATTTCGGTTACTTCCTCTGTCATGCAGTTTCCTTATCAGGATCACATCGTAAACTTGCTGGATACGCCGGGTCACGAAGACTTCTCTGAAGATACGTATCGGACTTTGACCGCGGTTGACTCCGCGCTTATGGTGATTGACGTTGCTAAAGGTGTAGAGGCGCGGACTATCAAACTGATGGAAGTTTGTCGGCTGCGTGATACGCCGATTATGACGTTTATTAACAAGCTTGACCGCGAGGGCCGTGACCCAATTGATTTGATGGATGAGGTGGAAGATGTACTAAAGATCCGCTGTGCGCCGATTACCTGGCCAATTGGTATGGGAAAAAGCCTAAAGGGTGTTTATCATCTTTATAACAATAGCGTACATCTGTTTAACGCCCAGCATGCTGGAAAGGTGCTTGAAGGTGAGGTCATTGAGGGATTGGATAATCCTCGCTTAGATGAACTGCTGGGTAGTCAGATCGAAGAATTACGAGAAGAAATCGAATTAGTACAGGGCGCTAGTAATGCCTTTGATAAAGAAGCTTATCTAAAAGGTGAGTTGACACCTGTTTTCTTTGGTTCTGCGGTTAACAACTTTGGTATTGCTGAGCTGCTGAATGATTTTGTTAAGTATGCGCCGGGCCCTCAATCACGAGATACTACCACTCGAACGGTTGAAGCTACCGAGCCAAAATTTACTGGTTTTGTGTTTAAGATACAAGCCAATATGGATCCACAGCATCGTGACCGGATTGCGTTTATGCGCATATGCTCTGGCATGTTCAAAAAAGGCATGAAGCTGCGCCAGGTAAGAACGGCAAAGGATGTAAAAATACCGGATGCACTAACCTTTATGGCATCTGACCGTGGTCATGTTGATGACGCCTTCCCTGGCGATATCATAGGTATTCATAATCATGGCACGATTCGCATTGGAGATACGTTCACGCAAGGTGAAGAACTGTACTTCACGGGCATCCCCAATTTTGCACCGGAGCTATTTCGCCGCGCGCAATTACGTGATCCGTTGAAAATGAAGCAGTTACAAAAAGGGTTGAGTCAATTATGTGAAGAGGGGGCTACTCAGCTATTCAAACCGGTGAATAATAATGACTTGGTACTGGGCGCAGTAGGTATTCTTCAGTTTGAAGTGGTAGCGCAGCGCCTAAAAGATGAGTACAGCGTAGACTGCTCATTTGAGGCGGTCAATGTGCAAACGGCACGTTGGATTGCCTGCGATGATGAAAAAATGTTGACTCAGTTCAAGACTAAAGCGGCTGCTAACTTGTCCTATGATCACGCGAAAGAGTTGGTCTATATTGCGCCATCCCGAGTGAATCTCCAGATGGCGATTGAACGTTGGCCTGATATTCGTTTCCTCAGTACTCGTGAGCACGGTATTTACGAGTAAGTAGGTGATGTGCAGAAAAGCCTGTGTAATGGGCACAGGCTTTTTGGAAGTCACCTTAGAGACAAACAGGCATCATCGCAATGTTGTAGCGCTTTGCAAACTTTCTCAGTGCGACGCGGTATTTAAGATGATTCTCTCCATAAATTACATCGCCAAGACCGTCTAATGTTTTGAGCCTGCATCGCTGGCTAGCCTGTTGCTCTGGTGTTAGTCCAGGCAACTTTAAACCAGCACGACCTGCATAGTACCCCAATATACTGCGCTCACCTCTAGCCAAAGCTTGCTGAGCCTCGATTTCTGGATTACGTTGTGAAAGGCCTTGCAATAAATTCGCGTATTCGCTGTCTCTTGATGAAGGGCTAGATACTGGGCTTTGTGGACTCCCTACCGCCTGTGGCGTAGGGGCAATTGGACGTGGCGTATCAGGGCCTGCATTACAAGATTGAAGCAGTAGCGATATAAGCGCTAAGCTAATTATTGGGCGGAGATTTATCATTTTATCCTCAATAGTATTTTACGACGTAACGACAATAGTAACAGCCCAAATATCGTGAACAAGTTAAATGAGCCTCCACCACTACTAGAATTGCTGACAGGGGCAGGTGTGGTAGTTTCCTGTTCTGGATTAGCTGCTATCGGAGCAGACGTCATATCATCATCAATAACAGTTCCATGAGTTGTGAGCTGATTGCTTTCATTGGCAAACTGCGCGTTTAAGGGTTTTTGCAGCGATAGGTTCAGGATTTGGTTGGCCTCATCCAAAGTATCACCAGCGATGGGAATTTGAATGTTTGTTGAGCTACTGCCCTGAGTGATAACAGCGGTTCCTTTTTTCAGAATCGCTGATGAGGCAGGGTCGGTTACTTCATAGTCAACTGCGATATTCTCAGTTGCTGTAGCCGATAGTGATAAAATAAAAGTTAAGTTGCGCACGCCGCTGTCTTCTTCAGCGATAGAGGGGGAATTTGCCGAAAGAACTGGATATCCACCCAGAACATCTATTTCACCTTTAGATACCGCGAAGAATACATTGTTGGCACAGCTAACTTGAATGTGCGCATTTTGAACGCGGACGATATTTGCAGGTATGGTCAGGCTATGTGAGCCATCATTAGGCGTATTTGAAACGAGCTGTGTGGCCATGCCACTGTAATCAATGAACCCGATATTTACTCGTGAGCAAGAAATTGGTGGGCTTGAGGTGTTGGCGACATTCCATGTGACTGAGATCGACTGATTCGCTGATAAAGTAGTGGAGGTGTCTTGGCTTAAAACCTCAAAAGGATTACCTGTGTTCACAACTGTCAAGGTCGTATTGTCTTGCGAGACACCGCCTTTGCTGTCTCTTGTCAATAGTGTGAAGTCCATAGTGCGATCGGTTGTAGGCAACGTTTCACCAATTGCAGTCGTATTATTTAACACATCGATCAGCCTGGGGAAGAATCTGGAGGCGCTTGATACAGGGGGCCATATTCTAAATAGCGGATTATCACCAAGGTCAGTGTATAGGCCACCAGCTGATCCAATATCTACCTGCTCCCACGAATGAAGCACAGGGTCAGCGTCACTATCACTGCTGGTTCCCGTGAGTTTAAATGGTGTTTCAGCAGGTATGGTGTAGTGATTTCCTGCCGATACTGTCGGGGCATTATTGTCTCGTAAGTTCAGAGTTCCACAATTTGAACCTAACGCAGTTTGCGTATATGTTTTGATTTGATTGATGCTGGCCGAATGAAAAAATGCGTCTGAATTAGATTGTAGGTTATCGGTACCACAGATTCCCGCATAACCCATAATGCTGCTGCCGCTGCCAGGTTCTACCGCTGTTTCTGCCGCACGATTACCTGCGCTACAGTTGAGCTGGTGTCCGTTGAATGTGTGTGAGGCACCTAATTGATGGCCTATCTCGTGGGCAACATAATCAATATTAAAAGCTTCGCCAGTGGGTGAATTAGATCCCGTTACTCCGCCTGCTTTAAAGGTTCCACAGGCTGAACTCAGAAAAGCTAAGCCGCCGGTATTACCCGTTCCAAAAACGTGACCAATATCATAGTTATCCTTACCAATAGCGGCATTAATGTTGACAATATTTTCATCAACCATCGCTGAGGCATCTTCATTGGTATATGGGTCAGAGTGGAGTGAGGTATAAAGTATCTGATCGTTGTTCTCAACAAGTTCCAGATTCACACTTAGATCTCTTTCAAAGACCTGATTAAGTCGGTTAACAGTGGTTACGACTGAGGCCAAGGCGGCACTTTTGGTACCGCCAAAGAGCTGAGTATATTCTCCAGTTGTTGCGATAGCGATACGATAAGTACGTAATGGGTCAGCGACTCGATTAGCTAGGCGATTGGCTATCGGTGACTGCTTAGAAATAAGCGGGTCAGCATCGCCATGTAGCTGGCAGTTGAAGTTCTCATCATGATCTCTATGAGAGTTTTGGCTCACATACCGATTCAGACTTTGATCGCCATCAGGGTCAATGAAAATTCGCTCACCCGCGTTGGTATTTATTAATCCGTGAAATCCGTTAGGTGTGAGGTCAATTCTGCCATTGATTGCCGGGTTTTCAGGGTTGGTGATTTTCCATGTTCTTATCAGCGGATAACGCTTTGCAAGTTCCGGTGCCATTACAATGCTTGGCTCGACCTTAAACTGCATCTGTTGGCCGCTTGGTAGAGGCAGATGCAAATACTTATGATCACCTTGCTGAGAAGATGCAGCGTTAAGCAATTGTGTAAGTTTGGGTAGATTTAATTCTAAACGCCGCTGGCTTTTACGGTCTGAAGAGGCTGTTGAGTTTGATTGTCGTTGTTGATAAGACGGGTCAATGTCAGTCCATATCATTTCATTGGCGAGTAAAGTTTGCGAAATAAGGAGACACGGTAGCAGTAGTAACTTACGCATAGTTATTTTCTTTTCAGGGTTTATTTTTATTTTATTTATTAAGCTTTGGGGGAAGACCTAACAATGATTAAAACTATCATAAGAAAACTGAACGTTAGTTAAACGGACATGGGCGGTAATTTAGCTAGCGAATCTTTTTCTGAATACGCTTACCACTAAAAGCAGCAAAAATAGTGTAATACTCATACTTCCGCCGCCACTAGTAGAGTTAATTTCGGCCAAATCAGAGTTGTTTGCGCTTCGTGGTCCAGCTATTGAAGGTTGTGCGGTCTGACTAATGGTGAGGTTACTCGATGAAATGCTAAAGAAAATATTGTTGCTACAGCTCAATTTAAATCGACCGGTACTAGTTGAAATAATGTCCTCGGCTAGAAACACACTTGCCGCTCCAGTGTTTGGAATACTGCTAGCGATGATAGTTTCAAACGACTTTCCACCATCCGTTGAGAGGCTCAAATCGACCGCTGTGCAATTGATAGGAGCAGATTGGGTATTTGCCGTATTCCAAGAGATATTAATCGTCGAATTTTGTGCATATTGAGTATCTGGAGCATGTAGCTTGAATGCTTCACCATTATTAATAACTTTGATACCAACACGATCAAGACTCGGTGCATGATGACCATCATAAACCGCTAATTGAAAGTTCATTGTTCTATCAGTACTAGGAAGTGTTTCACCTCTAAGCTGTGTGCCTCCTAAGATTGTTGAAACAGATGGGAACGAACGGGTTGAATTTTCTGTCGGTGGAAGTATCCTAAATAGGGGGTTACTGCCAGTGTCTATTTTTAATGCTGAGGCAGCTCCTGTGTCGATTTGTTCCCAGCTATACTGTAGCGTGTCATTATCTGCGTCAATGGCTTCAGCATTCAATTCAAATGGCGTGTGTGCTGGAATGGTATAGCCATTACCTGCAATAGCCATTGGTGCCGAGTTACTGGTTTGATGAACAATGCCACATGAGCTAGCAATGCCGCTTAATACGTTTTTGTTAATCTGCTCGATATTGCCGCTATGAAACATAGCGTCAGCAGAGTGTTGTAAGTCATCTGTGCCACATCCACCAACATACGACATAATGCTAGAGCCACTGCCTGGCTCAAATGCTGAGCGAGCTGTTCTAGCACCGCTCGTGCAAATACCCTGATTACTATTGAAGGTATGTGTAGCACCGAACTGGTGCCCGATTTCGTGGGCAACATAGTCAATGTCGAAGCTATCATTGTTAGGGTTTCTAATGCCCGAAGCGCCGCGTGCCTTGCTAGTATTGCTGCAAACACTGCCAATATAAGCGAGACCACCACCTGACGTGCCAAATACATGGCCGATATCATAGTTTTCACTGCCTATTACGTTATCCAAGTTACGCTGGTTTTCAGCTAGCATATTTTCAATACGGTAGTTTGAATAAGGGTCGGATCCGGTATCGGTATAAATCAATTGATCATTTTGCTCAACTAGCGACAAGCGAATTCCCAAGCTTTGCTCATAAACATGATTTACACGATTTAGTGTAGTCACCATAGCGCTCAATGCTGAACTAACTGTCCCACCTTGTAACTGTGTGTATTCGGCCGTGGCAGCAATAGCAATGCGGTACTCAATGATGCCTTCGTTACTGCGTGTTCTAGCCGCAACTCGGTTCTGAAGTTGTGAAAGACCCTCATGCTCTATATGTTCTACGAGTTTGCCCTCTATAAAAGCTTTACGACTCGACTGACCAGTCTTCCTATAGCTCAGGTAGTTCTGAGTGGTGTGTTTGTTTGCCGGATCAATGAAAAGTGTCTGACCGTTAGACGTCTGCAGCATCGCGTGGAAACCGTGCTCCGTGAAGTCGACTCGACCAGCAATAATGTTGTCACTAGCTTCAGCGACTTTATACGTTTTGATACTAGGGAATTTTTCAGCTAATGCGAGAGGGAGTATGTTTGTGCTTTCAAGGCTTAGTGTGACGTTAGTGCCGCCTGGGAGTGGTAATTCGATCGTTTTCAAGCTGGCAGATCTTGCCTGGATGTTGTCATTATCAAATGAAGGGGCCAGCAAAGATTTCATCGCGTTAGTATTAAGCGTTAAATGACGAGCGTTTTTTACGCCTCTTTCATTGTTAATAATTCTTTCTGTTGATGCGCGGGCTGCGACACCTGCTTGATCCTTCCAAAGTGATTCAGTACCTGCCATCACTACTGTGTTAAGTAGGCAGTAAACTGAAGTAAGCAGTAAGCATTTTTTTATAATTCGCATGGTGATTGCCCGTTAAGCTTTCGTTAAGTACGGGTTAATCCTATGCAGATAGGTCTATATTGGAGAGCCTGGACAGGCTGAAGGGT
>Ga0114956_1000207_pt1 | contig 38617 bp, 28 predicted proteins | sample MaitaG_FD_87304 | JGI IMG/M metagenome (GOLD analysis project Ga0114956, IMG submission 87304) | Marine algal microbial communities from Maine, USA - Maine_Asex2 metaG | ecosystem: Host-associated > Algae > Red algae > Unclassified | place: Maine, USA | collected 2015-01-05 | reverse complement strand
CAATATAATTAACAAACCAATTAGCAAGTAAGTCCATTGCGGATCTGCTCCAATGAGCCTGAGTCCGAGTGAAAACACACCAACGATGAGTGCTCCGAACAACATACCCAGAATGGATCCGCGACCCCCGAACAAGGAGATGCCACCGATAACCACTGCTGTTATGGATTCGATATTAGCGAATTGCCCGGCAGTAGGGGAGACCGACCCAATCCGACCGATCAATGCCCATCCAGCTAATGAACAGATTAATCCCGCAACCACATAGACAGAAATAATGATGCGTTTGGTGCGCACACCACTGAGCTCAGCAGCTTCTATATCATCACCAACGGCATATACATGTCGCCCCCAGGCTGTGTGATTCAAAATGTAGGTAAGTAGTAACACCAGTGCAACAAAAGCGATAACGCCATAAGTGAATACAGCACCTTCAAATTTTATTTTCTCACCAAAAAATTGCAGTATTCTGGCATGTTCTTCAATATCCTGTGACCGAATGGTTTCATTGGCTGAGTAGAGAAAGTTGGTGGCGAGTACGATCTGCCACATACCCAGCGTGACTATAAAAGGTGGCAATTTAACAACTGCTACCAATACACCGTTTATGTATCCACACACTGCACCAACTGCGAATCCGCAAACTATAGATAATTCTGCCGGCAAGCCATAACGAAAAGTGGCCTGACCCATAACAACCGAAGACAGCACCATGATTGCGCCAACCGACAAGTCGATACCAGCGGTCAGGATGACCAGTGTTTGTGCTGCACCAACTATCCCGACAATAGCGACCTGTTGCAGTACTAGTGTGAGCGCAAAAGGTGAGAAAAATTTGGGACCCAGATAGAGTCCGAATCCTGCGATGGATGCTAGTAAAACAAGCAGAGGAACCATCGATGGGTTTTGATGCAATGTTGATTGAATCCAGTTCAGAACACCGCTTCGTTCGTCATCAAATGAGGCAACTTCGTCGACGCTTTCAGCTAGTGATGATTCAAAATCCTGACCCGCCAATGCTTTCTCCTGTAAGGTCGTACGATATCAATAAAAAAAGGCGCTGTTGCCAGCGCCATTGTTTGTGTACATAGTGATATACACAATTACTAACTAAGTTATTCTGCTTTATTCAATTGCCTGCTTAATTCGTACATTGAAGCGACTCTGCTTCTTTCTTGTACGAATCTGGCAGACATTTATCCCCAGCACTTTTCCGTGCCTTCGGTGGTGTCGATTGAATCTACACCGTCAGCTGGCATATCTGTAACAAGGTTAACGCCTGTGTTAAAGAAATCAAGCCCCGGAGAATTTTCAGGTTTAGTGCCATCTTTGGCCCAGGCTGCAATCGCTTCGATTCCCAACGATGCCATTAGCAGGGGGTACTGCTGAGATGTCGCACCGATTACACCGTCTTTAACATCGGCTACACCCGGGCAACCGCCATCGACCGATACGATAAGTACATCGCCTTCGCGACCCACGGCTTTCAGGGCTTCATACGCTCCGGCAGCTGAAGGTTCGTTAATGGTGTAGACCACGTTGATACCCGGGTCTTTGGTCAACAGGTTTTCCATGGCTTTGCGGCCACCTTCTTCATTACCTGCGGTGACTTCGTTGCCAATGATTCGTGAGTCAGTTTCATCTCCCCACTTATTGGGATCACCCAGATCGATACCAAAACCCTGTAAAAAGCCTTGATCGCGAAGTACACCAACAGAAGGCTGGCTAACAGCGAGATCGAGCATACCGATTTTAGCGTCTTTAGCACCATCGCCCATTGCGGCCGCTGCCCATGCACCAATGAGTTCACCAGCTTTGAAGTTGTCTGTTGCAAAAGTTGCGTCTGCTGAATCGATGGGCTCCAGTGGAGTATCCAATGCGATAACCAGAAGACCGGCATCGCGAGCTTGCTGCAGTGGTGGCACTATTGCTTTTGTATCTGATGCGGCAATCAAAATTCCTTTTGCACCATCGAGGATGCAGGTTTCAATTGCGGCAACCTGGCTCTCATGGTCGCCGTCAACCTTACCGGCGTACGACTTCAATGAAACACCCATTTCAGCTGCCTTGGCAGTTGCGCCTTCTTTCATTTTTACAAAGAACGGATTGGTATCGGTCTTGGTAATCAAGCACGCGGCAGTTTCTGCCTTGGCGACGGTGGTGCCGACAATACTTAGTGCAAGCACACCACCGACAGCCAGTACGGATCTGTTGAAATTCATTTTTATTTCTCTCCTGATATTTTTTGATTTTTTGGTGGTACTGTCGGCAGTTGCAATGCAGGTTTACGCATTGGTCGCGTCGAACGAGTCGATTCGATTGATAGCGCGTGCCGGTCAGTTCACTGTCATAGAATCACACAAAAAATTGTGCGTTGCCAATAAGACAATTGGTTTAGTTAATGGTTTTTGGCCGTGCCAGGCCGGTAATGGCTATGAACTGAGACAAATTGGCCAAAGGCACCGAATAGATTTTCTACATAATATTTGCATGAGTTGCTAATGCTCAACAATTTCAGGGGTGCGAATTCGATTTTTCACCAACCGGTTAACGTTGAAATGCCGTGAAAAAGACTTGTTACGGGGGTTAGTTTTATCGATTTGCCGTGCACATCGCAGACTTGAAAGTAGCAAACAGTGAATTATTATAATTTTAAGTAATTGATAAATAAAGATAAATTGAATTATCTGTAGTTGTTTGTGTGGTTTCGGCCAAGTTGTTGCAGATGGTGGTTCAACCTGTACAAAAACTGTCTTGGGCCGATATAGGCGGTGTAGCGGATGTCATAACGACAGACTGTTAAGCCGCCAAACCAAGATTGAAGGGAACATCACAATGGCAACTTCCTCGCTTATAAAAGCAAGAGGTCGTTTTGGAGATAAAAACAGATTGTTTGGTAATAGTCTTCCACATAGAACGCTTGCTCTGGTGCTCGCTGGTGGTCGCGGTTCACGCCTGAAAGGGTTAACCGACTGGCGTGCCAAGCCTGCCGTGCCCTTTGGTGGTAAGTACCGCCTGATCGATTTTGCACTGTCCAATTGCATTAACTCAGGTATAGGGCGTGTGGGCATCCTTACTCAGTACATGTCGCACTCTTTGAACCAACACGTTCAGCAAGGGTGGGGTATGACGACGCCAGATGGCGCTCCAATGATGCAGTTGTTGCCAGCACAACAACGCACCAAGGAACACAATTGGTACTCAGGGACTGCCGACGCTATCTATCAGAATCTCGATATTATTCGTGGCTACGGTGCAGAATATGTACTGGTATTGGCGGGTGATCATATTTACAAAATGGATTATCGCCCTCTGATTGAAGAGCATGTTCGTTCGGAAGCTGACATGACTATATGTGCGATTGAAACCGGTGTTGAAGAAGCAAAACAGTTTGGTGTTTTGGGTGTTGACGATGACGGCTCTGTATTGCGTTTTTCGGAAAAACCAGAGCAGCCAGAAACTATTCCCGGCTCCGACGACACATGCCTGTCTTCCATGGGTGTTTATGTGTTCAACGCAAAATTTCTATATCAGGAGTTGATCAGTGGCCACGAAGGTAAGGGCTCGGGAGATGACTTCGGTAAAGACGTTATTCCCTCGCTGATCGGCAACCGAAAAGTCATGTCGTATTCTTTTCGTGACGAAGTTAAAGATGAGGCCGCTTACTGGCGCGACGTGGGTACCCTCGATGCCTTCTGGCAAGCTAATCTTGAATTGATTGATATAGTTCCGCCGTTGAACTTGTACGACAAAGACTGGCCGATAAGAACATTTGCAACTCAATCGCCCCCGGCAAAATTTGTTTTCGATTCTGAAGATCGATGCGGTGCTGCTGTTAATTCAATGATCTGCGACGGCTGCATAATTTCCGGGGCGAGCATAAAAAATTCAGTTGTGTGTACGAATGTGGTTGCAAACGAACAAACCGAAATTGAAGAATGTGTCATTTTGCCAGATTGTATTGTTGGTGAGCATTGCAAGCTTAAGCGTGTCGTATTGGACCGGTATTGCGAAGTACCTGCAGGTATCGTGATAGGTTACGATCTTGAGTTAGACGCACAGCGGTTCCATGTTTCTGATGGCGGCGTTGTACTGGTAACACAGCAAATGATTGAGAAGCTTGCAGTTGATGATGAGCGTATCGCTGCATAGCCATTAACGCTTAGTCAGCTCAGGTCAGTATATCATTCGCCGCATGATCACCCTGCAAAACACCGTAAGCCTGACTGATAATGCACAGGCATTCAGTTCTGTTACGCTTGCACAATGAGCAATTCAGAATACGGCCGTCTTATACTTGTTGTTGGAGCCAGTGGTGCAGGCAAAGACAGCGTAATAAGAGCAGCTCAGGCTCACTTCAATAACCACCCCCGGATACAATTTGTACGCCGAATTATCACGCGTGAGTGCGATCCGTCGGCTGAAATTCACGACAGTGTCAGTGAGGACCAATTCAGGCAACAGCAAGCTCGCGGTGATTTTTCCGTTACCTGGCGCGCTAATGGTTTGTACTATGGTCTGCCTTCAGCAGTTCATACTGATATTGAGAAAGGACGCCTGTTAATTGCCAATGGCAGTCGCGGTGCTCTTGCAGATATTCGATCTAAATTTAGCCATCTCACTACAGTTCACATAGTTGCCTCACATGATGTGCTTGCACATCGGCTTGAGCGCCGAAGTCGTGAAAACGCTGCAGAAATAAAACAGCGACTTGAGCGCAACAAAACTATCGACCCGCTGGAAGGTGAAAATGTAGTGACTATCGATAACAGTGGTGAACGGCAGGTGGCAATCGATGAATTTGTAGCCTTGATTAACTCGTTTATTTTGCAGGCTTGATTGACATGCCGGGCAGGGAGTAAATTCACTCATTGATCGGTGAATCCATTGGTTACGAGTCTATAGGTTACGAGTCTATAGGTTACGAGTCTATAGGTTACGAGTCTATAGGCTGCAAGTCGTTGTCCAGTGTTTCCTGGACTTCAACGCGGGCCGGGTTTCGAAGAATTTTTGCGTACTTATACTTGAACACACCGCTTGATAGTTCAACAATTTGCTCACTGACCCATTTGGCATCAAGCATAGTGCGGGTATCTTCGTCAGAGCCTTCCCAAAACGGAGAATCAATTCCGGATGGCGCTGCTACGAGCACTTTGCCCAATTGTTTGTCTCGGACAAGTGATTCTCCTAACATCCCAACACCGGATTTAACCGCGCAGTACACAGGCTCCAGCTCTCGAGCCGTGTACTGAGAGCTTGATGTAATCAGCATGAGCTTCAGCGGCGTGTCGAGCTTATTTTTTAAACGCTGTACTAGTAAAGAAGGAGCCAGCAGTCCTACGTTTATCATTTTTCTGATGGCGGCATCGTTCAATTCGTCTATGAGGCCGCGTTGCAGAAAGCCGGCGCTGTAGATCAGTGTGTTGATGCCAGTGAACTGATTCAACAGGGCGTCTATATCCTTTACGAGCTGATCGGTGTTGTCAGAAATCGAAAGCGGTTCAAATTGAACATTGTCCAGTTGTGGATTTTTCCGACCTGTTATGCACACCTGATGGCCATCGTTTATATAGTGCCGGGCAAGCTCAAGCCCGACGCCAGACGTTCCGCCTACAATCAATATATTTTTCTTCAATCAAGCTACCTCGAATTTGGTTTATTGTTTGGATACCCTGCATCACTTATACGAATACGACGCAGGCTCTATGCTTGGTTCTATCACTAATGGTAGTGTCGCGGTTTTAACCACAAACAACAAGGTCGCTCATGAAAGTTGGATTTATTGGTTTGGGTAATGTCGGTGGAAAACTGGCTGGCAGCTTGCTTCGCAATAAAGTTGATCTGATGGTCCTCGACCTTGACAAGGCTGCTGCTCAGTCGTTTCTGGATGCTGGCGCTAGCTGGGGTGATTCGCCAAAAACCATGGCACAGCAGTGTGATTTACTGATTACCTGTCTGCCATCTCCCGCTGCAAGTGCTGCTGTATTGGAAGCTGAAGATGGTCTTCTGACTGGTTTGTCGGCCGGTAAAATCTGGGCTGAGATGAGTACAACGGATGAGGCTGAGGTGCTGCGACTGGGTGAAAAGGTTCACGCGAAAGGTGCTGCAGCCGTCGATTGTCCGGTGTCAGGTGGTTGCCATCGTGCGGCGACTGGCAACATAGCCATATTCGCGGGGTGTGAGCGCGATGTGTTTGAGCGAATGTTGCCAGTACTCACCGTGCTGGGGAGGCGCGTTTTACACACGGGTCCGTTGGGCAGCGCATCAATTTTAAAAGTGATGACCAACTACCTTGCGACCGCAAATTTACTCACCTTATGTGAAGCACTGACAACGATGAAGGGTGCGGGTCTGGATTTAGCCACAACGTACGAAGCCATAAGAATTTCTTCTGGTAATTCATTCGTGCACGAAACCGAAAGCCAGGTCATTCTTAACGGGTCTCGCGATATCAATTTCACCATCGATCTGGTGCGTAAAGACATTGGTCTGTTTCAGCAGGTAGCTGATCGTGCAAACGTACCACTCGATATCAGTCCGGTATTGATCGACATCATGCGTGACGGCGAGGAGCGTTTTGGGCCGCGCGAATGGTCACCCAATATTATCAAGCGGCTGGAAGAGGCGACAGGGCTGTCAGTACTGGCTGATGGTTTTCCAGCCGATATAGTCGATGATGAACCCGAAGAATCAGGCTATGAAGTGGTGCCGGCAAATCGTGTGTAGTTTTTGTACCCGCTTTAATTTGTCAGTTTATTTATCGGTACTTTTAAAACCACATTACCCTGATCATCTTTTGGAAAGTTTCCGGCACGCATGTTTACCTGCAGCGATGGCATGATGAGCCGCGGTGCGGCAAGCGTGGCATCGCGCTTTTCCCGCATGGCAACGTATTCGTCTTCGGTTGGAAACTGTTGCAGGTGAATATTGGCGGAACGCTCTTCGCCAATGGTGGTTTCCCAGGCGAAGTCACGACCGTTCGGACCGTAATCGTGGCAAACAAATACACGCACATTGTCTGGAAGCGTTAGTACACGTTGCATAGATCGATAAAGTTCCCGTGCATCACCGCCGGGAAAGTCAGCTCGACCGGTACCGCCGTCAGGCATAAAAAAAGTATCGCCAACGAAAATGGCGTCGCCGATTATGTGGCTTGTGCAAGCGGGTGTGTGTCCAGGTGTATGAATGACGGTGGCGGTCAAATTGCCGATGTTGTAAGTATCGCCATCGGCAAACAATTTATCGAATTGCGAGCCATCACGCTGGAATTCTGTACCTTCATTAAATATTTTGCCAAAGGTTTCCTGCACTCGCGTGATTTGATCACTGATACCGAGCTTGCCACCCAATTCCTGTTGCAGGTAAGGCGCGGCGGATAGATGGTCGGCATGCACATGCGACTCTACAATCCATTCAACGCTCAGGTTTAATTCTCTGACTTTGTCAATAATTTTTGCGGCGTTTTCGTAGCTGATTGATCCGGCGGCATAGTCGATATCGAGTACGCTATCAAGCACTGCACAGGACGCAGAATCTGGATCTTTAACGATGTAGGAAGCGGTATTGGTTACTTCATCAAATAATGGAATCACACTGGCCGAGAAGCTCAGGTCCAATTCTGGTAGTGGTTTGAATTTCATTCGCAACTCAACAGGGTAACTGGTATCTTAAGGTTACAGGTTTGCGTGGACTTATCACACCTGTTGCCCGGCTAGCGCCAGTGCATTGGCCATAATTATACAATAACAATACCCGCGAGAACGTCACATGGGAACCACTCACAGCCTGAACGATAAGTATACCGCCGAGAATGGAGCGGTGTTTATGAGTGGTACTCAAGCTCTGGTTCGGCTGCCAATCGTGCAAATGCGTCGTGATCAGCAGGCTGGCCTGGATACCGCAACTTTCATAACCGGTTATCGCGGATCGCCAATGGGCATCTACGATCAACAACTACAAAAAGCACATACCTGGCTTGAGCCATACCGTATTCGGTTTCAACCCGGTGTAAACGAAGACCTTGCCGCAACAGCAATATGGGGAACACAACAAGTTCCGCTCTACGAAGATGCAACCGTGCAAGGCGTTGTCGGAATCTGGTATGGCAAAGGGCCCGGTGTTGATCGCAGCGGTGATGTTTTCCGGCATGGCAATGCAGCGGGTTCTTCAGCGAAGGGTGGCGTACTGTGCATTGCCGGCGATGATCATTCAGCTAAATCGTCAACGGTGCAACATCAATCCGACCATGCTTTTGCATCTGCTCGTATGCCTATGTTGTATCCGTCGTCGGTGCATGAATTCGTCGAGGTTGGGCTGTTGGGTATTGCGCTTTCCCGATACTCAGGTTGTTGGGTTGGTATGAAAGTCATTTCAGACACAGTAGAAACGAGTGCGGTTGTTGATCTTGGAAAAGAAGCTATACCGATTCATTTACCAGACGATTTTGAATTGCCTGAAGACGGGCTCAATTTACGCTGGCCCGATGCGTTTGCTACTCAAGATGTTCGGCTGCATGAATTTAAGGAAAAAGCTGTGCATGCGTTTGCCCGTGCCAATGGCATTGATCAATGGGTGATTAAATCCTCTCTGCGATCATCTGCCAATGATGGCACTGGTTCGGGGAGTTCTGGTTCAGGTTTTAGCGGCTTTGGAATAATCAGTTCGGGCAAGGCATTTGAAGATACCAGGCAGGCACTGCACCTGTTGGGCATCGATGAAAGCGTTTGCGAGTCTATCGGATTGCAATTGTATAAAGTGCGAATGCCTTACCCACTTGAACCTCAAGGTGCTACCGCATTTGCAGATGGGCTGGAGGAGGTGCTGGTACTCGAAGAGCGGCGTGAAATTATCGAAGATCAGTTAAAAACAATTTTGTATCATAATAATCAGGGCACCCGTATTGTTGGTAAGCGCGATGAACACGGCAACACGTTTCTGCCTACAGCAGCAACTTTGTCGGTGGCAATTTGCATGCGCGCCATTGCCGATAGATTATTAAAATATGGCGTTGATGAATCGCTACAGACGCAAATACGCGAACGTCTCGCCAGTCTGAATGGTGCGCTGCAAAAGCAGCTAATTCACACGGTACCCCTGGAGCGAAAGCCCTGGTTTTGTTCGGGTTGTCCGCACAATACCTCAACGCGTGTGCCAGAGGGTTCGAAAGCCCTGGCGGGTATCGGTTGTCATTTCATGGTGCTGTGGATGGACCGGGATACTGAAACATTTACGCATATGGGTGCTGAAGGTGTGCCATGGACATCCATTTCTCACTATGTTGATGACAAACACCGGTTCGTTAATATCGGTGATGGAACATACTTTCATTCAGGGTTATTGGCCATTAGAGCATCAGTAGCCTCGGGTGCGAACCTGACTTACAAAGTGTTATACAACGATGCCGTTGCCATGACGGGTGGCCAATCGCTCGATGGTGCATTAACGCCTGCACAAATTACTCATCAGCTAAAGGCTGAAGGCGTGTGGCCGGTATTTCTGGTGAGTGATGAACCTGAACATTATCCGGCGAGTGTGGTTGCCGATGGTGTGGTGGTTAAGCACCGTGATCATCTGGATGCGGTTATGCGTGAGCTGCGTGAACTAAAAGGCTGTAACGCTATTGTTTATGTGCAAACCTGTGCTGCAGAGAAGCGCCGTCGTCGTAAGCGTGGTCAGCTTGTTGATCCTGATAAACGGATGTTTATCAATGCGGATGTTTGTGAAGGGTGTGGCGACTGCTCAACTCAGTCTAATTGTGTATCGGTTGAACCACTGGAAACAGAACATGGCAGAAAACGCCGCATCAATCAGTCCAGTTGCAACAAAGACTATTCGTGTATCAACGGGTTTTGTCCGTCATTCGTTACTGTGACTGGCGCATCGCTAAAGCGGCGTGAAGCACAGCAACTTGATAGCTCACAATCGTTACCACAGCCATCAATGCCGCTGCTCGAAGACGAAAGCTGGAATGTGCTTGTCACAGGTATCGGCGGTACCGGTGTACTGACAATAGGTTCTATTCTTGGTATGGCAGCCCATATAGATGGCAATGCGGCGATGATTCTTGATATGACCGGCCTTGCACAAAAGGGTGGTGCCGTGGCCAGCCACGTGCGAATTGCTGCATCACCCGATATTGTTACCAGTGCGCACATCGTGCCTGCTGGTTGCGATCTGTTGTTTGCAGCGGATGCTGTTGTTGCATCATCGAAAAGTTCGGCAGAGCTGCTTAACGAAAAACGCACACATGCGTTAGTTAATACCACCACCGCACCGGTGGCTGATTTTGTTTTGCATCGTGATCTGGATTTTGGTAACGATGGTGTTGCTAATGCGATCAAAAAGCAGGTGCGTAACACCGAGCACTTCCAGGCTTTTTCACGTATTGCTGAGCAGCTTACTGGTGATGCCATTAGCACCAACATAATGATGTTGGGTTATGCATGGCAACAAGGACTGCTACCGGTGAGCCTTGATGCTTTACAGCAAGCCATTGGATTAAATGGTGTGGCAGTTGAAAACAACCTTACCGCGCTGGAATGGGGGCGGCAGTTGGCAGCAAATCCAGATGAACTGGTTGCAAGGCTTGAAAACAACAAGGCACCATCAACATCACTACCACTGGCACTCGATGCCTTGATTGCGCATCGCGTTAAACATCTGCACGCCTATCAGAGTGACAAGCTTGCTAACAAATACCAGAGCGCAGTCGCGCGTTTTCAAAAGCTGATGGTTGAACGAGGGCTGGACCAGTCTCTGGTGCACACGCTTGCGCATAACTACGCGCGCGTGCTGAGTTATAAAGATGAGTACGAGGTGTCCCGACTTTATAGTCTGCCATCATTTCAACAACAGTTAACCAATCAGTTCGATGGTGATTATTCAATAGAATTTAATCTGGCTCCGCCCATACTCGGAGGTACATCACCTAATGGTCGTCCTCGCAAACGCAAGATGGGTCCGTGGGTTATGACACTGTTCAACGTACTGCAAAGAGGCAAAGTGCTGCGCGGCACGCCTTTCGATATATTCGGATACACCTCTGAAAGGCGCGCTGAACGTCAATGGATTAAGCGCTATGAGCACGATCTGGAGCGTCTCTCCACACAGATAAGTCGTGACAATGCCCAAATCGCCGAACAGTTGCTGGCCATACCCGACCAGATAAGAGGTTTTGGACCGGTCAAGGCTGAAGCCATGCAAGCGGCCGAGCAGCTGAGAGATCAGCTTTGGCGCGATTTTGACGCGCCGACTCCCATAGATCTGACGGTTGCCGCGTAAATCCAGCACCAGTCGCCAGAAAAATCTCCTGATTTAGTGTTTGACGTTAACGTTAACGTCAACATATGCTTATTGGGCATGGTTTACGCATCAGCAGCGTAGCAAGTGCTACAACCGAATCCCAAAATCTGCATAAATTCTACGAAAGGGTATCGAGCATGTTTGAATCCGGAATGAACTTTGGCCTGGGTGAAGAGATCGACGCATTACGCGAAACCGTTGCGCGTTTCTCGGCTGATGAAATAGCCCCCAGAGCTGCCGAGACAGATAGCAGTAACGATTTCCCGATGGACCTGTGGAAAAAAATGGGTGATTTGGGCTTGCTCGGTATCACCGTACCAGAGCAGTACGGTGGTGCGGATATGGGCTACCTGGCTCATTGTGTTGCGGTAGAAGAAATCAGCCGTGCATCTGCCTCGGTGGGACTCTCTTACGGAGCTCATTCAAACCTGTGCGTTAACCAGATTAATCGCAACGGTACCGAAGAACAAAAATCAAAATACTTGCCTGGGCTCATCAGTGGTGACCATGTGGGTGCACTCGCCATGTCAGAACCCGGTGCAGGTTCAGATGTCGTGTCAATGGGTTTGCGGGCAGATCTTGCTGGTGATCACTATGTTCTGAACGGCAACAAAATGTGGATTACCAACGGCCCCGATGCCCATGTTCTGGTGGTATATGCCAAAACAGATATGGACGCTGGTTCTCGTGGTATCACCGCGTTTTTAATTGAGCGCGATATGCCCGGATTCTCAACGGCGCAAAAACTCGACAAGCTTGGCATGCGCGGTTCAAACACCTGTGAGCTGGTATTTGAGAACTGTAAAGTACCGGCCAGTCATATCCTTGGTGGTGAAGGTCGAGGTGTGAATGTATTAATGTCTGGTCTGGACTACGAGCGGGTGGTTTTATCAGGTGGGCCCATCGGCATTATGGCAGCGTGCCTCGATGTGGTTATGCCTTATGTTCATGAACGTAAACAGTTTGGTCAGGCCATTGGTGAATTTCAATTGATGCAAGGTAAGCTTGCAGATATGTACAGCACCACCAGTGCTGTGCGTGCTTATGTTTATGCTGTAGCAGCCGCTTGCGATCGTGGGGAAACAACACGTAAAGATGCAGCTGGATGCATACTTTATTCTGCAGAAAAGGCAACTTGGTGTGCGCTTGAAGCAATACAGTCGCTCGGCGGAAACGGTTATACCAATGAATATCCGACGGGACGACTGTTGCGCGATGCCAAACTCTACGAGATAGGTGCCGGCACCAGCGAGGTTCGGCGTATGTTGATCGGACGCGAATTGTTTAAAGAAACAGCTTAAGCACTGACGCTGAATATTCGACATGAAAATAACCAGCTCAACTAACCCACGTGACGATGCGTTTGTAGCGAATAGCAAGGCACTGCAATCCAGTATTGATAAAATAAGTCAGATTGCCGGCCAGGTTATGCAAGGCGGTGGAGAAAAGTCTCGGGCACGTCATGTGTCGCGAGGAAAATTACTCCCTCGTGATCGGATCAACGGGTTAATCGATCCCGGTTCTGCGTTTTTAGAAATCGGTCAGTTCGCCGCATGGAATCACTACGATAACCAAGTGCCATGTGCCGGCGTAATTGCCGGCATTGGAACCGTGCACTCACGTGAATGCATGATTGTTTGTAACGATGCAACGGTTAAAGGTGGTACTTACTTTCCGCTAACGGTTAAAAAACACTTGCGTGCGCAAGCCATAGCCGAAGAAAATCGATTGCCGTGTATTTATCTGGTTGATAGTGGCGGGGCAAACTTGCCTAATCAAGATGAGGTGTTCCCCGATCGTGATCATTTTGGGCGTATCTTTTTTAATCAGGCATCGATGTCTGCAAAAGGTATAGCGCAAATTGCCGTTGTTATGGGTTCGTGCACTGCCGGCGGTGCGTATGTTCCTGCTATGTCGGACCAAACTATTATCGTACGCGAACAGGGAACCATTTTTCTCGCTGGGCCTCCTTTGGTAAAAGCTGCGACTGGTGAAGAGGTGAGTGCAGAAGAGCTGGGTGGAGGTGATACGCACACGCGTTTATCGGGTGTTGCTGATCACCTGGCAGACAGCGATAGCCATGCATTGCAATTGGCTCGCGACATCATCGCAGGTTTGAATGAAAAGAAACCGACAACGGTTGTTCATCGGAAAGTAGAAGAGCCACTGTACTCTCCAGGTGAGTTAAACGGCATAGTGCCGGCTGATGCACGTATACCTTATGATGTTCGTGAAATTATCGCGCGCATCGTTGATCTATCTGAATTCGACGAATTTAAACCGCGCTTTGGTCATACACTTGTAACAGGCTTTGCGCATATTCATGGAATGCCGGTTGGTATCATCGCGAACAATGGCGTGTTGTTTGCCGATAGCGCTGTGAAAGGCGCACACTTTGTCGAGCTGTGTTGTCAACGACATATCCCGTTGGTTTTTCTGCAAAACATAACTGGTTTTATGGTCGGTAAGGCTGCTGAAGCTGGTGGTATTGCCAAGCATGGTGCGAAGCTTGTGATGGCGGTCAGTAATGCGCAAGTGCCAAAACACACCGTTATAATCGGCGGCTCCTATGGTGCCGGGAACTACGGAATGTGTGGTCGTGCCTATGACCCGCGTTTCTTGTGGATGTGGCCAAACGCCCGAATTGCGGTAATGGGTGGTGAGCAAGCCGCAGGTGTATTGGCGTCAGTGAAACGTGCAGGTATTGAACGACGCGGGGATGCCTGGAGTGAGCAGGACGAAGCAGAATTCAAGCAACCGTTAGTCGATCAGTTCGAACATCAATCCAGCGCGCTGTATGCATCGTCGCGTCTATGGGACGATGGCATTATCAATCCATGTGATACACGTGACGTGCTTGGCTTGAGTTTATCGGCGAGTTTGAATGCACCGATACCAGATACACGCTTTGGCGTGTTCAGGATGTAATTCGCGATGCCTGCTAACCATTCAGATTCAAACTCAACTATTGTTGAGACGCGACCGATCAATTCATTGTTGATTGCTAATCGCGGTGAAATAGCTTGCCGGATCATTCGAACGGCAAAGCGGCTGGGCATACGCACTATCGCCATTTATTCCAACGCTGATGCTGATGCTATGCACGTTCATGCTGCCGACGTTGCCGTTTGCGTAGGTGAAGCCCTGCCGGCAGCCAGCTATTTAAATATTGCCGCTGTTATTGATGCAGCTAAACAAACTGGTGCCGATGCAATTCATCCGGGCTATGGATTTCTTTCGGAAAATCCAGAGTTTGTTGAAGCATGTAGCGAGCAAAACATTACTTTTGTCGGGCCGGATGCATCTGCCATGCGCTCGATGGGTTTGAAAGATGCGGCCAAAGCGTTAATGGAAGAAGCCGGAGTGCCTGTTGTGCCCGGGTTTCATGGCGACAATCAAGACCCTGAGTTTTTATCCCGGAAAGCAGATGACATTGGCTATCCGGTTTTAATTAAAGCGCGTGCAGGCGGTGGCGGAAAAGGCATGCGCAAAGTGGATAAACCTGAAGAGTTTGTTGCCATGCTGGAAGCCGCGCAACGTGAGGGAGGCGCAAGTTTTGGTGACTCGACTGTTTTAATTGAAAAATACATAGAGCAACCGCGCCACATTGAAGTGCAAGTGTTTGGTGATCGCCATGGTCGGTGTGTGCATTTGTTTGAACGTGATTGTTCGTTGCAGCGCAGACACCAAAAAGTAATAGAAGAGGCACCTGCGCCAGGCATGAGTGATGAAGTCAGGCGTGCCATGACCGATGCCGCGATTCGCACCGCTGAATCAATTAACTATGTTGGCGCTGGCACGGTAGAATTTATTGTTGATGCCAGTGGACCATTGCGCACCGATGGTTTCTGGTTTATGGAAATGAATACGCGTTTGCAGGTGGAACACCCGGTTACTGAAGCGATAACCGGCTTTGACCTGGTCGAATGGCAATTGATGGTTGCTGCCGGACTTCCGCTACCAGTTAAGCAAGCTGATATCAAGATCAATGGCCACTCAGTAGAGGCGCGACTCTACGCTGAAGACGTTGAGGCAGGTTTCTTGCCGGCAACAGGCACCTTGCATAGATTCAAATTGGGTGATGGTGGGCGAATTGATACTGGCGTTATGCAGGGTGATGTTGTGCAACCCTTTTACGACCCGATGCTTGCAAAGCTTATCAGCCATGCGTCGAACAGGGATGATGCATTTCGACGGCTGCAACGTATGCTGAAATCATCGGTTGTCATGGGCGCCACCACCAATCGCGCTTTTCTTGCCGAGCTTTGTGCACATAGCGGTGTCCGCGCCGGTCATGTTCACACTGGCCTCATTGAAACGGGTATGGAGCTAACTTCAAAACCTGATAATCAATCTGTGCGCATTAGTCTGGATCCCACTCTGGCATTGGCAGCGGTTGTGAGTGCCAACTTGTCGGAATCACAATCAGAATCAGGGGTAGATCCTGTTGATCAACACGCAACTGTTTTCTCGCGTCTTGGGTTGTGGCAAATGTGGGGCGTACCTGGTCGGCACGTTGAGCTGCTGGTAAACCAGGCACTATTAACAATGCAAGTGGAGCGGCGTTCATCAACACAATGGCGAGTTACGCTTGAATCGTCAGATGAGTCAGATGAAAGTCTGTGCCTGCAGCTCGACAGTTTGGACAAACTCGCAAGCGGCACGCCGATGGGTGTGGATGGGCGATTAGTGTCGGCTGTTGGTTTTATTATTGGCGATTCGATTTATTGCCTGGTTGATCAGAACGAAGCCCGGTTTAATCGACCGGCGACTGAACATGCCGACAACGCAGATGGGGCGGGGGATAATGTGATCGCTCCTATGCCGGGTCGAATTATCGCTGTCAATTGTGCCGCGGGTGACTCTGTCAGTAAGGGCGATGTGTTGATTACCTTGGAGGCAATGAAAATGGAGCACAATCTGATTGCCTCTGAAGATGCAGAAATTCAAAGTATTGCTGTTCAAATTGATGATCAGGTAGAACAGGGAATGCGATTAATCAACTTTGTGGACAGCACAACTACCTGAAACACCCGGCTAACATAGCCTGTTATTGCCGAGCAGTTCGCTACTCCCGAATTATCTCAATCCTCCCTGACATTCCAACTGCATCATTAAATGGTGTGCATTGACTCTGCTACTTTATACTAGTATGGTAGTAGGGAAAATTCGACTTTAGTGTAACGCCAAGCCTGTTCCTGATCGTTTCAGCCGACGATGGCTGCCGAATTTTAAAATAGGATTCACCTCTAAAACTATTAAAAACTATATTGCGTAACGTATAGCTATACCACTAGGAGATCATTATGTACAAGAAGTTTTCTGCGATATTACTGACAGCTGCAACAGCGTTTTCGCTGAGCGGTACAGCCGCTGCTGCGGACTGGCGCGCATGGAATATCCATAACGAAGGCCATCCGAACCACGCAGCAATGGATCGTTTTGCTGAGCTTGTTGGCGAGGCTACCAACGGTGAAATTAACCTGGAAGTATTTCATGGCGGAGTACTGGGCAATCAGCCAGATGCACTGGAACAAGTTCGTCTTGGTGCGATAGAAGTCGGCAACTTCAATCTGGGTCCTATCGGCCCAATGGTCAAAGAAGCCAACCTGGTGTCCTTGCCTTTCATCTTTAAAAGCGTGCCGCACATGTTCCGCGTTCTTGAAGGCGAGGCTGGCCAAGCCATAGCAGACGCAATGGGCGAAGCTGGTCTTTTGCCGCTGGCATGGGTTGATGCAGGCGCACGTTCTTTCTACAGTCAAAAGGCTATCAACACACCGGCTGATGTCGAAGGTCTGAAAATTCGAGTTATGAACAACGACTTGTACACATCAATGATTTCAGCAATGGGTGGCAATCCTTCACCAATGGCTTTCTCTGAAGTTCAACAAGCGTTGAAAACGGGTGTTGTCGATGGTGCGGAGAATAACTTCCCGTCGTTCAAGAACGTTGGCCATTATGAAGTGACAACTCATTATTCATTGAGCGAGCACCTGATTATTCCTGAGTGCATCTGTGTCAACACAGCAAAGTTCGAAGCGTTATCGCCAGAAATGCAAGCGGCTGTACGTGGAGCTGCTGAAGAAGCTGCTTTGTACCAGCGTGAACTCTGGGCTGTTCAGTCGGGCGAAGCTCGAACCGAAGTTGAAGCTGCCGGTATCAAAGTTAACGAGATCGCTGACAAAGGCCCGTTCCAGGAAGCAATGGTTTCTGTATACGACGATTACCTGGCTGCAAATCCTGATATGAAAGAACTGGTAGATCTAGCCAGAGCAACGGAATAATATCTGTTAGTACCAGCACTAGAGCACCCGACATTCTCTCCAGAATGTCGGGTGGTTTTTTCAATATTCTCAACGAAAGCTGTTCTCAATGAGTGAACCATCTGAACTGCCTGCATTCTTGCGGGGTATGGACGGCGCATTTAACCTGATTTCACGTATCTGCCTTATCATTGCTGGTACCGCCCTGGTAGCAATGACGTTGATGTTCGCCTGGCTGGTTTACGGTCGCTACGTTATGAACGATACGCCGACCTGGGTTGAGCAGGTTTCGCATCTGCTGCTTATGGTAATCGCGTTTCTGGGCGCCGCTGTCGGCGTTCGTCAGGATACTCATTTGGCCGTGGTTTATTTCCGCGGCGCAGTGCCTTCCTGGTTGCGAACTGTGTTTGTTTTCATAACGGATGTGCTCATGGCCGGCTTCGGTGCCATGATGTTTTGGTACGGTCTTGAACTAACCCTTTTCAAATGGAAAACGCTTGTCCCGCTTATACAGGTGTCAGAAGGCTTTCGATCTTTACCGTTAACCATTTGTGGTGCACTGGTTTTTCTGTTTTCTACCGGTCATCTGATTCGCTTGTTACTTGGGCGCGACGATCGCAAAGACAGCATAGAGTAAGAAACTAAAATGGGACTGCTACTGCTTCTTGGGGTTTTCGCACTGTGCGTGATGATTGGCGTACCGGTTGCATTTGCGCTGGGTATATCGGCCCTTGCAGCATTCTTTCACGAGGGTCTACCGCTCCTTATTGTTTTTCAGCGCATTGTCGCGGGCATCAATGTCTACTCGTTGATGGCGATTCCGTTCTTCATTTTCGCTGGCGAGCTGATGTTTCATGGTGGTATTGCGATGCGACTTGTGCGTTTCGCTCAAAACGCGGTTGGCGCGGTGCGCGGTGGTCTTGGCATAGTGAATGTTTTTTCATCAATGCTTTTTGGGGGCATTTCCGGATCAGCCATCGCCGACATCTCAGCACTGGGTTCGATTCTTATTCCGGTCATGAAAGACAAGGGATACGATGCCGATTACGCAGTTAACGTTACAGTGACCTCGTCGATTGCCGGAATCATCATTCCTCCCAGCCATAATATGATCATCTTCGCGCTGGCAACAGGTGGAGCTGTTTCGATATCCAAGCTGTTTCTGGCCGGTGTAATACCCGGTATTTTGATGTGTATCTGCCTGGCGGTCGCGGCTTACATCGTTGCAGTGAAAAGGGGTTATGGCGCTGAAAAATTTCCTGGCTGGACTGTGCTTGTTCTTAGTTTTTTGAGTGCAATCCCCGGTCTGCTGACAGCGGTTATCATCGTTGGCGGTGTACTTTCTGGTGTATTCACAGCGACAGAGTCGGGCGCTTTCGGAGCGCTATACGCGTTTCTGGTAACACTGCTTGTTTATCGCGCTATCACCTGGAAGAAATTCAAGCTCGCCGTTGTCCAGTCGGTACGCACAACTTCCATGGTTATGATTCTGATAGCCTGCGCAGGTGCTTTCGCTTACATGCTGACGTTCTTCCGGGTACCGACTCTGACAATCGATTTTATGACCGGGCTAACCGATAACCCGATCATGATTCTATTAATGATCAATGTGGTGCTGCTGTTGCTGGGAATGATCATGGATATGGCAGCGCTGATATTAATTTGCACGCCGATCTTCATGCCTATAATGAATGCTCTGGGCATCGACCCGCTGCAGTTTGGGATGATCTTGTTAGTGAATCTTGGTCTTGGTTTGTGCACGCCGCCGGTGGGTTCATGTTTGTTTGTCGGATGTGCTGTGGGCAAGCTGCCAATGGAGAAGGCCGTACGATCCATATGGCCGTTCTATATAGCTATTTTTACAGCGCTGATGCTCATTACTTTTGTGCCCGCGATCTCGTTGACGCTACCGAGATTGATAGGTTAATCAATGCCTTGGCGTCACGCAATACATTCGCGCAATGCACTCGGGCAATAGCTGCGACAATTAATTGTCGATGTTGGCGCGACAAGAGTTTGCGCTGCGTGTGCGGGTTAAGTCTGCGTTCGGCATCCTCCTTGCAGCCACTATGAGCAAACTAGCCAGTTTATTTGCTGGTAGTTACTTAGCCTGTTATACTTAGCGGCTGAGTGTGCGAACTCCCTCATTGAGATAGCAACGCGCACAAGAGAGCACGGGGTGTGGCCACCCACAATGTTGGCCCACTTTGACAATTAGAATTCTAAAAAGGCTCCTATCGGAGCCTTTTTTATTGGTCAGACTTTGATTAGTCAGACGGGGAAACAGACTTTATGCGACGTGTGTCGCCAGGAATTGAAACTGTTATCGAGCCTGTCGTTAGCGGATTGGGCTATGAATATGTAGGTGCTCAATTTGGTCAGGCCGAGAATGGTCAGACATTGCGGGTTTTTATCGACACGGACAACGGTGTAGTAGTTGAGGACTGCGTGGCAGTGAGCAAGCAGCTCAGTGCTGTACTTGATGTTGAAGACACGATTAAAAGTGCATATCAACTGGAAGTATCTTCACCGGGTATCGACAGGCCGTTGTTTAGTAACGAGCATTTTGCAAAGCAGCTCAAAGAGACTATTAAGGCAAAGATGGCTGTAGCGGTAGAAGGTCGTCGTAATTTTAAAGGCCGGGTTGTTGAAGTTAAAAACGACAAGGTCGTAGTGGAAGTCGATGGTATCGACTACGCATTGCCCATTGGCGATATTGAAGAAGCGCACCTGGTGGCGAACGTTGGTTCGGGCAAACGTGGAAAATCAGGCGCTAAATAATAGCGTGGAGGAACGATATGAACAGAACACGAATTAATTTAGGAGAGCGCGTTTGCGCGTCTCGGCTATGAGGCTCACTCACCATGAGTAAAGATATTCTGCTCGTTGTAGACGCGGTTTCCAATGAGAAAGGCGTTGAAGAACGAATAATTTTCGAAGCGCTGGAAGCAGCGCTGGCGTCGGCGACCCGAAAACGTCATGGACAGGACATAGAAGTTCGTGTTGCCATTGATCGTGAAACCGGTGATTACCTGACGTATCGGCGTTGGGAAGTCGTGGAAGATGACGCAGAGCAGGAATTCCCGTTCCGGCAAATCACGCTGTCGGCGGCACAAGTGGAAGAGCCTGAGTTGCAACTCGGCGATTACACAGAAGAAGAAATAGACTCGGTCGACTTTGGTCGTATCGCTGCACAAACCGCCAAACAGGTTATTGTGCAAAAAGTACGGGAAGCTGAACGTGAACGCGTTGTCGATGCGTATAAAGAACGCGTTGGTGAGTTGGTCATGGGTATCGTCAAACGCCTGGAACGAGGCGGTGTGTATCTCGACTTGGGTGCAAACGCTGAGGCTTATATTTCTCGTGAAGACATGATTCCTCGCGAAGCTGTTCGACCAGGTGATCGGCTACGCGGCTTTTTGAAAGAAGTGCGCAGTGAGCCGCGTGGACCTCAGTTGTTTGTTTCACGCACAGCGCCCGAATTTTTGATTGAATTGTTCAAGCTCGAGGTTCCGGAAGTGGGACAGGGCGTGATTGTGATAAATGGTGCAGCCCGTGATCCAAGCGCTCGCGCTAAGATCGCTGTATCGTCGCTCGACCCAAGACTCGACCCGGTCGGTGCTTGTGTAGGTATGCGTGGTTCACGTGTGCAAACTGTGTCTAATGAATTGGCTGGTGAGCGTATCGATATCATCTTGCACAATGATGACCCTGCGCAGTTTGTGATTAACGCGATGGCGCCTGCCGAAGTTAAAGGCATCGTTGTCGACGAAGATAAAAAAGCCATGGATATTGCGGTAGAAAATGAAAAACTATCGTTGGCGATTGGCCGTGGTGGACAAAATGTACGATTGGCTTCAGAACTGACGGGTTGGGAATTGAACGTCATGGATGAGTCAGCTGCAGATGAAAAGAGTGAAGCAGAATCGAAAGTTACCGTACAAGTGTTCGTCGATGCACTTGATGTGGATGAGGAAGTCGCGCTCATATTAGTTCAGGAAGGTTTTACAACGGTAGAGGAGGTGGCCTATGTGCCGCGTCAAGAGCTACTGGACATCGATGAATTTGAAGAAGAAATTGTTGATGAGCTGCGAAGTCGTGCAAATGATGCATTGCTGACAAAGGCTATTGCGACAGAAGAGAAGCTGGATGGCAACACGCCTACAGCGGAATTGATCGCTATGGAAGGTATGAACGAAGAACTGGCACTCGACATGGCCAGTCACGGAATTCAGACGGTTGACGATCTTGCCGATCAGTCCATCGATGACCTTATGGTCGTTGAGGGTATGAACGAAGAGCTTGCCGGCGTACTGATAATGAAAGCACGCGAAAGCTGGTTTGCCGACGAAGAAGCAAGCGAGTAAGCGACAGCGAATTAAAGTAGAGATTCAATGGCCGAAGTAACTGTAAAACAGCTCGCTCAAGTGGTCGGTACGCCGGTCGAAAAATTGCTCGTGCAATTGAAAGACGCAGGTGTTGAGAAGTCCGGTGAAGGGGATATGATATCCGACGCCGAAAAGCTGGTCCTGCTTTCGCACTTGCGCGAATCGCGTGAAGGTGCCAGTGGCGGAACCGCTAAAAAGAAAATTACGTTGCGTAGAAAGCGCGTTAGCGAACTTAAGACTGATGCCTCAGGTCGACGCAAGGTTAATGTTGAAGTTCGTGGTCGGCGCACTATCGTCAAGCCTGACGCTGAGGCACCTCCAGTAGATGAGGTGGACGAAACAACGAGCCAGGTTGAAGGTGACACTCAGTCAGATGCTGTTAGTGCAACTGGTTCTGATGACACATCAAGCGACGCAGCCGCAAGCGTAGCTGCGGCTGACGCAGATACATCTACCAGCGAATCAGGTGCGACAGAAGCGGTTGCTTCCAGCAGTGCTGATACAACTAGTTCCGATACGAGTAGTTCTGCAACGAGCGCAGAAGCAGCCGCAGAAGAAGCCGTTGCTGCGGAAGTAGCACGAGCTGCTGCTCAGGCAAGTAATGGCGCTGCCGATAGCACCGCGCCCGTAGCCGAAGAACCTGTGGCTGATTCAGCTGCCCAAGCTCCTGACGAACCGGTTGCACCCGCTGCAACTACTGCAAGCGATCGCATGCGACTTCAGGCTGAAGAACAAGCCAGAGCCGCAGCAGAGCGTCAGGCTGAAAAACAAGTTGCAGCTGAACGTCGTCGAGAGACCGAAGAAACTAACAAGCGTGAAGTCGAGGCGCGTGAGCAATTGCGTGTGCAGGAAGAAGCACAGCGCCGTGCAGCGATTGAAGCACAACAAGCTGCGAGTGGTAATGATCGTGGCAGTAATGCAGGTGGCGGTCGGCCAGACAAGAAAGCTCGAAAAGGCAAAGGTGGGGGCAGTGGTGGCGATACGCGTTATGGCCGTAATCAGCTGCACGTGGCCAAAGGTAAGTCGGGTCGTCGTAAAGGTAAGCCACGTCGAGCATTGCCGGCGAATTTTGAATCCAAGCATGCGTTTGAGAGACCAACCGAGCCTGTAGTTCGGGACGTAGAAGTGCCTGAAACTATCACGGTTGCAGAACTTGGTAATCGCATGGCTGTGAAAGCCAATGAAGTGATCAAGTCAATGATGGGCATGGGCGTCATGGCAACCATCAATCAGATACTTGATCAGGACACTGCCATATTGGTAGTTGAGGAAATGGGTCATAAGGCCATTCCAATGAGTGCCGATGACATCGAAGCAGCATTGGCAGAACGCATCGCGGGTATTAGCGCAGGTGACGCTGAGGCAAGGCCGCCTGTTGTTACCGTTATGGGTCACGTAGATCACGGTAAAACGTCATTGCTCGATTTCATCAGAACTTCCCGTGTTGCTTCTGGCGAGGCCGGCGGTATCACACAGCACATTGGTGCTTATCAGACTGAAACCGATAACGGTGTTATCACGTTCCTTGATACGCCGGGACACGCAGCGTTTTCTGCTATGCGACAGCGCGGAGCACAGGCAACCGACATCGTCGTTTTAGTGGTGGCTGCAGATGATGGTGTTATGCCGCAAACCATAGAAGCAGTTCAAAATGCACGTGCATCGAACGTCCCCTTAATTGTTGCTGTTAACAAGATGGACAAGGAAGGCGCTGACCCTGAACGGGTTCGAAATGAGTTGTCGCAACACGAAGTTATCTCAGAAGAATGGGGTGGCGATACACAGTTTATTCCACTGTCTGCACTAACAGGTGACGGTGTAGACAAGTTGCTTGATGCGATCACTTTGCAATCTGAAGTACTGGAATTGAGTGCCGTTGCCGAAGGTGGCGCGAGCGGTCTTGTTATCGAAGCTTCACTGGACAAAGGTCGTGGCCCGGTTGCAACTGTTCTGGTACAGCAAGGCATATTGAAGCGCGGCGATATAATTATATGTGGTGCTGTAACCGGTCGAGTTCGTGCAATGTTCGATGAAGACGGTGTTGCGCTCGAAGAGGCCGGACCGTCCACACCTGTGCAGGTACTTGGTCTGTCATCAACGCCGAACGCAGGCGATGAAATGCTGGTTGCAGCTGATGACAAAATTGCTCGAGAGCTTGCTACTTTGCGTGAAGACAAGAGTCGTGATGCAAGATTGGCCGGCCGGAAGATGACCAAACTCGAAGATGTGTTCACTCAATACAACAGTGGTGTGCCAAGCCTGAATCTTGTCGTTAAAGCCGATGTGAAAGGTAGTTTTGAAGCCATTCGAAGTTCGCTTGAGGCACTCTCCACAGACGAGGTCAGCGTGCAAATTGTTGGTGGTGGTGTTGGGGGTATAACGGAGTCAGATGCCAATCTGGCGGCTACATCGAATGCCATTCTGGTTGGTTTCAACGTTCGAGCCGACAACACGGCGCGTCGTATGGTGCAAGAGATGGATATAGATTTACGCTATTACAGTGTTATCTATGAGTTGATCGATCTTGCCAAATCTATTGCCGGCGGTATGCTCGCACCCGAAGTCAGGGAACGCATTATTGGAAACGCTGAAGTTAAAGACGTATTCACTTCGCCGAAGTTTGGTCAAATTGCTGGTTGTATGGTTGTTGATGGCGTGGTTCGTAAAGATGAACCCATTCGTGTTCTGCGCGATAGCATCGTCATTTACGAAGGTGAGCTTGAATCTCTGCGTCGTTTCAAAGATGACGTCAAAGATGTTCATATGGGAACCGAGTGCGGAATCGGTGTGAAGAACTACACCGACGTGAAGCCCGGCGACATTATCGAAGTGTTCGAGCGAACAGAGGTTGCGCGTACGCTCTAATGCCAAATGATTTTCCAAGAAGCCACCGCGTTGCAGATTTTATTCAACGCGAGTTGGCTGAGTTGATAAGAACAGAGATTAAAGACCCGCGTGTGTCGAGTATGGTCACCGTGTCGTCAGTTGAAGTGTCGCGTGATTTGGGCACAGCCAAAATTCACTACACCATCATGAATCCGGAAGAGGGTGAGCGTGAAGAAACGCAAAAGGCACTGAAGAGTGCTGCAGGTTTTCTACGAAGAAAGCTGGCCCCAAGACTAAACACTCGCTCGGTCCCTGAGTTGCGTTTCTATTACGACGATTCAATTGAGCGTGGTGCGCACATGTCTGCACTCATCGCTGATGCGGTTGCATCCAATACCACTGATGAAGATTCAGAAGATCATCCTGACAATGACGGCGTCGATTCAACTGCTGCCAACGATGGACTGAATGGCCCGGCGTAAACGTGGTCGCGACTTGCACGGCATTCTGCTGTTCGATAAACCCGCTGGTGGCAGCTCTAATCAAGTGCTGCAAAGAGTTCGGCGGATGTTCGATGCTAACAAGGCTGGTCATACTGGCAGTCTAGACCCGCTTGCTACCGGCATGCTGCCAATCTGTTTTGGCGAAGCAACCAAGCTTGCCGGCTTTCTGATCGATTCTGCTAAAGGCTATCAAACCACACTACAGCTCGGAGTGACCACCGATTCAGCCGATGCTGACGGTGATGTGATCGAACAAAAGCCCATACCGGCAGATTTGAATCTCAGCGCTCTTCAACAAATTTGTGCAGGATTTGTCGGTGACCAAATGCAAATTCCACCAATGGTGTCGGCAATTAAGGTTAACGGACAGCGCCTTTATAAGCTGGCCCGAGAAGGCAAAACCGTTGAACGCAAGCCGCGTCCAGTGACATTCCACTCAATTGAGGTGCTCGCTTTTGAAGGTGATAAAGCAACGCTGTCGGTCAGCTGTTCCAAAGGGACCTATATTCGTGCTTTGGTGACAGATATTGGTGACGCAATCGGCTGTGGTGCGCATGTGCAGTCGCTGCGGCGAACCTTTGTAGCACCGTTTGAGAGTCAGGCTATGTGGAGCGAGTCTCAGCTGGAGGAGCACAGTAATGCCGATTCATTGCTGCTGCCCATGGATGCCGGGCTGGACCATATGCCCAAACAGATGCTTGACGATGATGGAGTAAGCGCTTTTATGCATGGTCAGCCAGTGGTGCCGCTCAGTGGTGTGGGTGAAATAAACCCCACCGATCAAGAACTTGGCGAGCTGTGCCGGATTTACGGCTCTCACAACCAGTTGCTGGGGCTCGGAACCTATGCAGAACAAGGCAAGATCGCCCCCAAACGCGTGTTGCAACTGGGCTGAAGTGTTACAATTACGGGTTACACGAATTGTGTTTAACCCCCATAGTTGGAGCTACTAACTTAATGTCTTGTCTCACTGCTGAAACCAAGGCGGAAATTGTCAAAGAACACCAGATCGACTCTACGGACACAGGGTCACCGGAAGTTCAAGTTGCATTATTGTCCGCACGAATTACACACCTTACCGATCATTTCAAAGCGCACAAACACGACCACCATTCTCGTCGTGGCCTGCTGCGTATGGTTAACCAACGCCGTAAATTGCTGGATTACCTGCATCGTAAAGATGCTAGCCGCTACCAAAACCTGATTAAGCGCCTCGGTCTCCGCCGCTAGTCGCCCACAAACGTTAAGGAAATCCAGTGACTGTTCATTCAAAAACATTTGAGTACGGTGCCGACACCGTCACTCTGCAAACTGGCGAAATTGCTCGCCAGGCAACCTCCGCAATCGTTGCCAGCATGGGTGATACGGTTGTGTTGGTTACCGTAGTTGGACGCAAAGAAGCGAACCCGAATCAGGCGTTCTTCCCGCTGACCATCAACTATCAGGAAAAGACCTATGCAGCCGGTAAGATTCCGGGTGGTTTTTTCAAGCGAGAGGGGCGTCCGGCTGAAAGTGAAACGCTAATCTCCCGGCTGATCGATCGACCGCTGCGTCCGTTGTTCCCAAAAGGTTTCATGAACGAAGTGCAAGTCATTGCCACGGTCATGTCTCTTGACCCGCAAATCTCTGCTGATATTCCAGCCATGCTGGGTGCATCTGCAGCGCTGGCCTGTTCAGGTATTCCGTTTGCCGGGCCTATTGGTGGAGCCAGAGTTGGTTACATCGACGGTAGCTATGTATTGAATCCGACGATTGAACAGCTTGAATCATCAGAACTTGAGCTGATCGTTGCCGGAACTGACGATGCGGTACTCATGGTTGAATCTGAAGCTAACGTATTGTCTGAAACAGTCATGCTCGATGCAGTAATGTTCGGACACGAGCAAATGCAAACCGCTATCACGGCGATCAAAGCACTGGCTGCTGATGTGGGTACGCCTGCCTGGGAGTGGAATGCCCCGGTAGCCGATGCCGCTTTGGCTACTAAAGTTGCTGATGTGATCAAAAGCGATCTGACCGCTGCCTATACAGTTGCTGACAAAATGGAACGTCAAACAGCGGTTGGTGTGGCAAAAGATAAAGTTGTGGATGCGCTTGTTGCTGCAGACGGTGAAGACGGCTATTCAAAAGACGACGTCAAAAAAGCGTTTGGTACGTTGGAAAAGTCGATTGTTCGTAGCCGGGTTATCGCTGGTGAGCCGCGTATCGATGGTCGCGATAACGCAACGGTACGACAGATTACTTGTCACACCGGTGTATTGCCACGGACGCATGGTTCTGCTGTGTTCACACGTGGCGAGACTCAAGCGATTGTTACTGCAACATTAGGTACCACACGTGATGCGCAAATCATTGATGCGCTCTCTGGTGAAACTCGAATGGCGTTCATGCTGCACTACAACTTCCCTCCATACAGTGTTGGCGAAACCGGTTTTGTTGGTTCTCCCAAGCGACGAGAAATTGGCCACGGCAAGTTGGCTAAACGTGGTGTTCAAGCTGTTATGCCAAACGACGAAGATTTCCCATACACCATTCGTGTTGTATCAGAAATCACTGAATCGAATGGTTCAAGTTCAATGGCTTCGGTTTGCGGCACCAGCCTTGCGCTAATGGATGCTGGTGTACCTTTGACTGCGCCGGTTGCTGGTATCGCTATGGGCTTGATCAAAGAAGACAATGGCCATGCTGTTCTTAGTGACATCCTTGGTGATGAAGATCATCTTGGTGACATGGACTTCAAGGTTGCCGGTACCTCGGGTGGTATCACGGCTTTGCAGATGGATATCAAAATTACTGGTATTACTCGCGACATCATGGAAACGGCTTTGGCTCAGGCTAAAGACGGGCGTATCTTTATCCTTGATGAAATGGCCAAGACATTGTCTGAAGCCCGCAGTGACCTGTCACAGCATGCACCCCGATTTATCAGCGTGAAAATTGACCCCGAAAAGATCGCAGCGGTTATTGGTAAAGGTGGAGCGGTTATTCGTGCACTCACAGAAGAGACCGGTGCTACTATCGATATCGGTGATGATGGTTTGATCAAAATCGCATCGAGTGATCGTGCAGCAGGCGAAGAGGCGCGTCGTCGTATCGAACTAATTACTGCTGATGTTGAAGTCGGTACCATTTACGAAGGTCGTGTTCAGAAGATTATGGACTTCGGTGCCTTCGTTAATATCCTGCCCGGTAAAGATGGTCTTGTTCACATCTCGCAAATCTCTGAAGAGCGAGTACAAAACGTGGCAGATGCGTTGTCTGAAGGTCAGATGGTTACCGTTAAGGTTCTCGAAGTCGATAAGCAAGGTCGCATCCGTCTCAGCATGAAAGCAGTTGAAGCTGGCGAAGTAGCGTCCCCTGCATAGATGGTTGTTTGGTCTACCCTCTTGCTCTGGCATTGCCGGAGCAGGAGGGCGTTGGTTTGCTTTATCCCCGTAGTTGGTTTGATTCTCCCGAATGACAAACCAGGAAAAAATCGATATTCAGTTTATGCAGCAGGCATTGGATCTTGCCGTTCAAGCTAGTGCGGCTGGTGAAGTACCTGTGGGTGCGTTAATAGTTCGGGGAGATCAAATTATCGGTAAAGGTTTTAATAGAACCATTACTGATTGTGACCCGAGTGCGCATGCTGAAGTGTTAGCTTTAAGAGAGGCAGCGAGTGCAACTGCCAGCCACCGCCTTGTCCATACAACGTTATATGTGACGCTTGAACCTTGTCTAATGTGTTGTGGTTGTTTGCAGCATGCAAGAGTCGACCGCTTAGTGTTTGGTGCGCGCGAGCCGCGCACTGGTGCTGTTGTCAGCGTTAATGAAACGTTGGCAGATCCGAATGCAATGCATCGTGTATCGGTTACTGAAGGTGTGATGTCGAACGATTGTGTCGAGGTGGTGCAGCGCTTTTTTCAACAGCGTCGTTAAGAGTCATATAAACAGAAGAGATAATTTGTCCGCAGGTATCGCTATTAGGTTTGGCTAGTCGGACAGGTTTTTCAGCCTAAACGTTTGCCAACCGCGAAACGTCCAGCGAAATTTTCTTGGGTAGTTTACAAACAACTGGAATTTGGTGTCTTTATAGAACACTAACCTGAACTCGTCGTTACCTAAAGACTCTACAGACTCGAGGCTGAAGGATTGATACCAGACACCGATGGATTTGTGCCCAACGGGTTTTAGCTGACGATTCAAAATGGTGATTTCGCAGGATTCTTCAAAAGGACAGTCGTAGTTTGCGAAAAGTATATAGTAGTGCTCTGATTCAAACTGCTCAGTGATCTGATATCCGTGTATTGAGATATCAGTGTTGTTGCCATCACGCAGCAATGCCGATTTCAGCGCATTTTCATTTGAGCTGCGCTGCAAAGAAAATGATTCTATCGACTTCATGCAATGCCGTTTAGCTGATAATCACTTTTTGTACAGCTAATGATGTTTCCAACAAAACCCTGTCAGCATTTCCGGGCATCATGATCTGTAACCCTGTCGGTAATCCCTCTCGCTGCATCGGTATTGAAGTTGCGCAAAATCCGAATATATTGCCGGGCTGAGTATTTCGAGAAGCTAACAGAGCGCGTTCATGCAGTTCACCTGATTCAATGTCGCCAATGGCGATTGGTTCGAACGGGCAGGTTGGCGACAACCAGCAATCGAGCTCGTTAAAAGTTGCGTTGGCTTTGTTGCTCAAATGGATTCGTCTTTTTTGTGCTGCTATGTATTCCACCGCGCTAACCTGCAATCCGTGAGCACTTCGTGCTCCAGACACTGTATCCATACCTTCTCTGATTTCTGCAAACAGCTCCGGGGTCAGTGTTGAAATAATTTCTGCGCCAACGATATTGGGTAGAAGATAAGCTCGCTCAACCGCTTCCGGGAAATCCATGTTGTATCGAATAGCGCCGGCAGCGACCAGCGCCTGGCAGCAGCGTTCGAAATCATCAGCTACAGCACTGTCCAGTTCATCCAAAAATAAAGTGCTTGGTACGCCGAAACGCAAGCCAGCCACTGATTGTTTTATACCGACTGATTCACCGGTCATCAGGGTGTGCAGTAGCGCTGCATCCTGTACCGTTCGAATCAGAGGACCAACCGAGTCAAGCGTAGTTGAAAGAGAAAAGATGCCGTCAGTTGGCCAAAGTCCAACGGTGGTTTTGTGACCAACGATGCCGGTCATACAAGCAGGTATACGAACTGAACCACCGGTATCGGTGCCAAGCCCGAGTCCAACTATTCCTGCAGCGACCGCAACGGCTGAGCCACTCGATGAACCGCCAGGCATTCTGTGTACGTCTCTATCAACCGGATTCCAGGGAGTGCCGCGCGATTCGTTAACACCGGTTGCACCAAAAGCAAACTCGACCGTTTTAGTTTTCCCCAGAACAATCGCGCCAGCTGCTTTCATGGTTTGTACAACCGAGCCTTCAGATCCGGTTAAGTGCGCTGTATCTGCATTAGAGCCGTTAGTGGTTGGTAAGCCTTCAGCTGCCATAATGTCTTTTACGCCAATGGGTAATCCCATCATTGGGCCAAGGTCGCGACCGCTGATCAGTAGCTGGTCCATCGCTTTGGCAGTCGAGATCGCACGCTCGTTATCCAGAATTTCAAAAGCGCCCAGTTGTTCGTTGTTTTGTGCTCGTGCCAGACATAGCTCAATAGTTTCGCTGAAACTTATTTGCCTGTTTCGAACCTGTTCAGCCCAGGCCGCAATCCCATTGGCGAAAAGTTCGTTGTCTGCATTCATGTTAGTTGTCATAACGCTATGCCTGTTCGGTAATGTGAGTGTTATTGTTGCCGTAAACTGGCAGAACGCAATCCGGACCCACTATATACAGGCGATCGGTTTTAACCGGGGTGACCGTGTGCCCGCCGGTGAACTGGCCAAACGAGGGCAGGACAGAACAGTGTTTGCCAAACCAGAAAACCGGTGCTCTGACAGTATCATTGCGACCTGCAATAAGTCGATAGCATGGGTGTACATGACCACATAGAACGTGTCCGCGATTGTCTTCTCCGGGTTCATGCTGAAAAACAAATGCGGCATCGTGTAATGGCTGTGTGTGCCAAACTATGCGCGGGTCTATTAACGCTCGTCCAGCTGGTTTATCATGATTACCCGCCACCACTTCAACGCTGAGTTGTTGGTGCTGGTTTAGAAATTGACTGAGCTCATCGAGCCAGGCCTCATCACTATTGGGTTTCGCGTGGATAAGGTCTCCCAATATAATAAGTCGGCTGGCACTGGTTGAATCGATTAGTGAGCTGAGACGTTGGATATCTGCATTGCTTGGTCCCGCTGGTATAGGATTACCAGCACGGCCGAACACATGTTCCTTACCCAGGTGCACATCGGCAACCAGTAAGGTTTGCCGATCTGGCCAGTACACAGCATGTTCGGCATGCAACCAAAGCTTCTCACCGGCGCAGAGTGTTTTACAGCATTGCTGCTCGAATTCGCTGACAGGGCTGCTGGAGTTCAAATGCATAGTTGTATGCTAGCTGATTTTTGGTCAGGCGGAGTGTTTCGTAATGGTGGCCACCGCTTCCATCGTCACATTGCCATGATGATCTTTTGCCCATAACTGCACGGTGTTGTTATCGGGTTTAACAGAGCCGCAAGCATAGAATGGGTGCGTATCAAAAACTGGCTTCAATGCTTTGAACTCGTAGTGAGTAATGACTGCATCGTGTAACGCTTTTCTCATCTGTTCGAGAAGCAGCGTTGCGATCAGTGGTCCGTGCACAATTAAGCCGGGATACCCTTCCACTTCGGTAACGTAACGCCGGTCGTAGTGGATGCGGTGTCCATTGAATGTGAGCGCTGAGTAGCGGAACAGCAACACATCATCAGTTTCAATTAAGTGTTCCCAGTCAGCCGATTCTGGCGCGGCTTTCGGTGCCGGTGGTTTTGCGTCCGGTTGTGGTGCTTGTCGGTAAACAATATCGTGAAATTCGGTAATGGCTATAGTGTTGTTTGCAGTCGTGTTTAAATCCTGAGGGCGATCGATGTGTTTAATATCGTGCTTAACCCGCACGAATACCAGATCACCGCTCTTGCCTGTTTTATGGGTTACATTTTCAATGGTTGACGTACGCTTGATAAAATCGCCAACGCGAACGGGTTGATTAAACGTGAATTGACTACCAGCCCACATGCGTCTTGGCAAAGGTACCGGTGGTAGAAACCCGCCACGCTCGGGGTGTCCATCTGCACCAATTTCAGATTGACGGGCCAGTGGTAAAAAATACAGCCAGTGCCACAGTTCGGGGAGTTGGTGTCCCGCTTTAACGTTAACGTCTGGTTGATCAAGCGTTGCACGAAGCGCCATTATTGGCACGGCAGTGACCGTGTCAACACTTTGCTGCTGTTTGCCAATCCATTGCTGCATCTGTTCCATGTCGATAACATCAGACACTCGTTGTATCCTGTACGGCAGTTTCAAGTTTATTGAGCATACGCTGTATTCGGCTTTGAAACGACTCTGATGACATCGTTTGGCTTTGCAGCGATTCTGCCCACAATGGAAACGACAGTGGCGTGAGCTGAGTGGTCTTATTGAGTAGCCAATTTTGTGATTGCAGACGCGCAAGCGTTGATTCGATTCTCTGGTACTCTAATTGCGCCTGAAGAACTTCACGTTTGGCCTGATACAACAACTGATTGGTAGCATCGTGGTTTTCCAGTACTTCGTAAATGAGTGAGCTGCTCGCTTGAACCTGCTTCGACGATTTGCCCCGTCCAGGATAGCCTTCGAAAATAAGCCCTGAAATTCGGGCAATGTCGCGAAACTGCCTTTTTGTTATTTCGCTGGTGTTTATAGACCTGAGAATATCGTCCATTAAATTGTCAGTTGTCAGGGCGCCACGTAAAGTGTCTTCACTGACGTTGACAGGTTCCGGACTTTGCAGTTCGTAACCATAGTCATTTGCGCTTAGCGTAAATGTGGCTGATTGTTGTGCCGTGATTCTCGATGCCATCAGCATAGCCAGACCTTCATTAGCTAGACGACCGGCAAACGGAAAGCAGAACAAACTGTAGGCCTCTTTTGTTTGGGTTATCTCGATCAGAAAATCGTCAGGTGTGGGCAAGCTTGACCATTCAACTTGTGCTTGAAGCAGGGAATCGATTGCTTTGAGCTCTCTTTCTTGTGCGTTATCCTGTTGCCATAGTTGCAGTGTTTCCAGCACGCTATCAGCAAGCTGGGTGGACAGGGGCAGGTGTGTGCCATTCCAGCGTGGAATCCAGCGACTTCGTTTAGTTGCATTTTTCACGTATGCCGTCATGTCACGTGTTTTGATCAGCTCTAGTTGTCGTCCGGAAAACTGAAATACATCGCCGGATTTGAGTCGCGCTATAAAGGACTCCTCTATGGTGCCGAGCCGTTTGCCACCACGGAACGCTACAAACATCGTGGCGTCACTACTAATTGTGCCGATGCTCATTCGGTGCTTTTTGCTAATCTGCTCGTTCATCACGCGATAGACGCCGGTAACTTCAACTACCTTGTGGTATTGCGGGTAGCCTTGAAGCGCTTGCCCACCGCGAGTAATAAAGTCCAGTACCCATTGCCATTGCTGATCGCTCATTTTTGCGAATGCGTTGGTCGATAACACTTCAGCCAGCATATCTTGTTCAATGAAGCCAGTACCCAGCGCGATAGTCACAAGGTGTTGGCACAACACATCCAGCGATAAGGTCAATGGTTCTCTGGATTCTATTTCGCCCGCTTTTAATGCTCGTCTGGCCGCTGCTATCTCGACCAGTTCGAACGCATGGGCTGGAACGCAAAGAATGCGAGAGGTTGCCCCCGGTCTGTGTCCGCTTCTACCAGCTCTTTGCATGAGTCGGGCAACACCTTTTGGACTGCCTACCTGAATAACCTGATCAACCGGGGAGAAGTCAACCCCCAGATCGAGCGATGATGTACAAACAACGCAGTTCAGCTGCCCGCCGCGTAAGCGCGTTTCAATATCAACTCGCAAGTCCCGATCAATAGAACCATGATGTAAGGCCATACTCATCAACCAATCCGGGCGTTGTGTTAGCAGAGCTTGAAACCACAGTTCCGCTTGCGAACGCGTGTTTGTAAAGAGCAATGTTGTCTGGGCTTTTTCAATAACCTTGATAACCGGTTTAACCAGTGTCAAACCCAAATGACCTGACCAGGGGAAATGTGCCAGATTACGTGGCAATAACGTTTCAATTTCTATGCGTCTGGGCTGCACGCCTTTAATTAGCGTACCGGTTGTGTTTGGGCCGAGTAGCGTATGCATAGCAACAGGTAAATTTCCGAGCGTGGCTGAGAGTCCCCACACTCGTAAAGTTTTGCCAGTTGTCTCAGGTCTTGCTTGTAGGCGTAGTCGTGCTTGTACGCGAAGTCGTGCCAGACAGAGTTCGAGTTGCACACCTCGTTTGCTTCCCAGTAGCTCGTGCCATTCATCCACAATGATGGTGGTCAGTTTGCCGAAAGTACGCTCGGCGTCAGAATAGCTTAGTAACAAAGACAAACTCTCGGGCGTGGTAATGAGTGCGAAAGGCGGTTTCTCGCGTTGTCGTATCCGGACCGATGCGCTGGTATCGCCCGTGCGCATTTGAATATCGAGGTTGAGTCCATGTGCAATACAAGCGTCTTGCAGATTCTGGCAAGTATCGCCGGCTAGTGCTCTAAGCGGCGTTATCCATAGTACTTGCAGACCATCACTTGGCTGCTTTTCTTGTGCTGCTGCTTGCACTGGGCCAAGCCAGGCAGCGAGTGTTTTTCCGCTGCCCGTTGGTGAGTGAATGAGACCGGACTCGCCGTTGTGCCAGGCGCTCCATGCCCTTTCCTGAAAGTCGAAAACCGTCCAGTTGTTCTGTTCAAACCATCGTTTGGTTTGTTTGGTTTGTTTGGTTTGTTTGGTTTCTGAGGGGCTGTTTTGCGTCATTTGGGTAGGTCGGGTGCACGTGGCGCTGTGAGTTATCGCTAATTTCAAAGCATGATCAGTTCACATAAATAGACGTTTCGAGACTTAGTCAGCATTTACCTGATCGGGCGGTGCTTAAATGAAGCTAACACGCTAAACAGGTAAGTTACATGTGCCGAAATACTTGGAAAGTAATGATAACTAAAATGGCAAGGAACTGCTGTGAAGAATGTTACGCCAAAAAAAGTACGTGTGAATCATCAGGAAGATTCACTGCTTTATCGTGCCTTTGCACAGCTCGCTGCTGACTGGGTATGGGAACTCGATGAAAACCTTTGCTATACCTTTCACGACGGTCGGCAGGCATCAGTCACTGGTGTGGACGGTACTGAACTGGTGGGGCGTAGCCGTATTGATGTACTCAACGAAAAATTTCCGCTTAGTGATGCCTTGGCCGAGCACAACCATCTTCTTGAGCGGCATGAAAATATTGATTTAACTATTCCGGTATCGCTGAGCTCGACGGTCCAGTACGTCAACGTAATCGCAGAACCCCAGTTCAACAAAGATGGCACATTTACCGGTTATCGTGGATGTGGTCGAGATGTGTCAAAGCGCATGGCGCTGGAGGCAAAACTTGCGCATCTTGCTACGCACGACGATCTAACCGGCGTGATCAATCGGCGTGAATTCGAGCGTAAGCTTGGTGAGCTTCATCATCAGGCGCAACTCGGTGGCGAACAGTTTTCCTTGTGCTTTATTGACTTAGATCGATTCAAACACGTGAATGACACAGGAGGTCATCATGCGGGCGATCAGTTGCTGCGTGAACTTGTTGGTGTGATTCGAAAACATGTCCATCCCGGTGAAACGCTCGCCAGACTGGGCGGCGATGAGTTTGGGTTGCTTCTGCAATCAGATGCCTTTGCTGCATCTAAAATTGCTGAAAAGATCATCGATGAAATTTCTCGCTACAACTTCAAGTGGGAAGACAAAAACTTTCGTGTTGGCGCAAGCATAGGCATTGCCGAAATCACCAAAGAAAGTAGCTCAGTGGATAGCCTGATGGTTAAAGCGGACAACGCATGCTATTCGGCCAAAAACAATGGCAGAAATCAGTCGCACGTATCGGACGAAGAAACCATTATTACAGTTGGCGCTGTTGATCGTGTTGGTATGATCAAAGAGGCTCTTAAAAATAATCAATACAAATTGCTGATGCAACCAATAATCAGCAATACTGAAGAAGAAGGCTTCCAGCGTTTGGAATTACTTGTTCGTTTGCAATGCGATGATGGAGAGCTGCTCGAGCCGGCTGCGTTTCTACCACTGGCAAAACGTTATTCTTTACTTCAGGAGCTCGATTGCTGGGTTGTGGAAAACGCATTGAATGCATTGGAATTGTCACATTCTGAAGACAAAGACGTAGCGCTTAGCATCAATTTATCAGCCAGTACGCTAGCGAATTCAGAAGCACTTGATCGCATTGTTGGTATCTTTGAAAATTACGCAGTTCCGGCTAATCGCGTCTGTTTTGATATTACCGAAACTTACGCCATAAGAAACATCGAAGCAGTGTCTACATTCATGAACACGCTCAAAGCTGACGGTGTGGAATTCGCTCTGGATGATTTCGGAAATGGATTGTCTTCATTTACTTACTTGCAGCACTTACCAATCAATTATCTTAAAATTGATGGTGAATTAATTCGAAAGCTTAGCAGCGATGCAACGGTACGTTGTATAACGGTCGCGTTTCATGAGCTTAGTAAGAAACTCGGGATTAAAACCGTCGCTGAATCAGTAGAAGATGCTGAAACCATCAGTTGTGTTAAAGACATTGGTATCGACTACATGCAGGGATTTGGTGTAGCAGATCTGATTGAACTTGAAACACTATCTACGATTGATCCGGTGCGTTACGGCGAATAACGCAACCGGGCCAAACTGGCCCTTAACGCAGCTGATGCGCTGAATACTTCAATAGCGTCGCAAACCGAAAATTATTGCATTTGTGGCAAATAGTTGTGCTTCAGCAAAAGTGCTGTCCGGCAAGGGGTGGATAGTCTTTGTGCTGATCTGATGGTATTCTGGGGTGTGTCCTCGCATCAGATCAATAGAATGGTGAGCAGCCAACCCCACCACCCGGAATACCTATGAATAGCAAACCTCGCATAGGCCTGTTCGTAACCTGCCTGGTCGATTTATATCGACCCAATGTCGGGTTTGCCAGCATTGCTTTACTTGAGGATGCTGGTTGTGATGTAGTCGTGCCTGAGTCTCAAACTTGCTGCGGGCAACCGGCCTACAATAGTGGTGATCAGTCCAGTACTCAAAAGATAGCCAAAGCGACCATCAGAGCCTTTGAGGATTTCGATTATGTTGTTGCCCCTTCGGGTTCGTGCGCAGGAATGTTGAAGCACCATTATCCCGATTTATTTAAGGACGATCATATTTGGTTTGACAAAGCTACTGAACTGGCAAAACGTGTTCACGAATTAACCACATTCCTGGTTGATGTGCTGCAAGTGAGCTTGCCTGTTCAACCATTCAGTGCATCGGTGACTTACCACGATAGCTGTTCAGGGCTTCGAGAGCTTGGAATAAAAAAACAACCTCGTGCGCTACTTGAAAACATTGCAAAAGTATCAGTCAATGAAATGGAAGACACTGAAGTGTGTTGCGGATTTGGAGGTACATTTTGCGTAAAGTTTCCTGACATCTCCAAGCGCATGGTTACAGACAAAGCCGCGCTTGCACAACAAAGCGGCGCACGTGTGCTCACTGGCGGCGACTTGGGTTGTTTGTTAAACATCAGCGGGCGCATCGATCGCCTCGACATCCCGATGAAGGTATATCACGTGGCTGAAATTCTAAGTGGTATGGCGGACGTTCCTGCAATCGGAGCACCCGACTCATCAAATCAAAACGAATCATAGTCGCATAAATGGAAACTAAAACCCTTTCTTTTAAGCGAGCAGCATCCGACGCGCTGCAAGATCAGGATTTGCAGAGTGCACTTAACTACGCCAAAGACGGGTTTATTGGCAAACGTGCTGTTGCAATTGCAAAGCTGCCCGAATGGGACACCATTCGAACTGAGGCACGTGAAATGAAAAACCACGTGTTAGAAAATCTTGATCATTATTTGTTAGCGTATGAATCGGCAGTAATCAACCATGGCGGCACAGTACATTGGGCTCAAACGGGTGCCGATGCTGCCAACATCATTGTTGATTTATGCAAGGATGCGGGCGCAACCACGGTTGCCAAGGGTAAATCGATGGTGGGGGAAGAAGCGTCTCTAAATGATGCATTACTTGCCGCTGGCATATCGCCGATTGAAACTGACTTGGGTGAGTACATCATTCAATTGGCTCAAGAACCACCCAGCCACATTATTGCACCGGCTATTCACAAGACACGCGAGCAGGTATCTGAT
>Ga0114956_1000205_pt1 | contig 38722 bp, 36 predicted proteins | sample MaitaG_FD_87304 | JGI IMG/M metagenome (GOLD analysis project Ga0114956, IMG submission 87304) | Marine algal microbial communities from Maine, USA - Maine_Asex2 metaG | ecosystem: Host-associated > Algae > Red algae > Unclassified | place: Maine, USA | collected 2015-01-05 | reverse complement strand
TCCAATTCTGCTTTGGCCATCTTTTGGTTTACTCGTCAAACGCCATGAATAGTCGAAGTACATACCAGAACATCAATGCTACCGAAGCAAACAGTGATAACGACGCCGCTACGTATTGCGAGGTTCGGTAACTGTGCAGAACATTGGAAGTGCTGTAGAGGATGCTACCGGCGGCCATCAAAATCATCGCAACTGAAAACCACATGCCCAACTGAAATCCCAACACGATGCTGGCGATAATCAACCCTATCGCCGCAAAACCGCCAACGACCAGCGCCGACCGCATGAAGGAAAAATCTGCTTTGGTGAAGAAGACAACGAACGTCAGTCCGCCGAACACAACGGCCGTTACGATCCCCGCCGAAGAAATTGCTCCCGGAGCAAAACGATCAGCAACGTAAAGCAGTGGCAGAAACAAAACGGCTTGAGCAATAACATAAAGACTAAGTCCCATGTACTGCATCGAACGCGATGTGTCGCTGTGAGCCCAGCGGTCGGCGATGTAGCTTACACCCATGAAGGCTCCCAAAAACAGCAACCAAGTGTAACCCGAAGTTACCGTGGCCGCGAATTTGCCAATCTGTTCGTTAAAGAGTGATAGCGCGACCGCGTCGATGGCGGCGAACGCGAGCACTGCGCCCAGCAAATGCAAGTAAGTATTGCGAATGAAGGTTGCCCGTTCGTCGACCGCCGCTTGGGCAGCAATATCTCCAAAGGGTACGTATGGGGCTTCGTAAGGATTCTGGCTCATTGTTTTTCCGATAGTTGTCTAGTTTCGTTTTTGGCTTCTATGGCGATCACTCGAATCACCGAAATCTTCGCCGGTCTTTATTATTGCACATCATTGCAGAAATTCGAGATTCCCCATACGACAGACCCAGTCCAATCCAGTCGTTGCTGTCGAAAAAAACGGGTTCTGGCCGTCGCCGGCCCGACTCTCACCGCCAGTCAAGTCGATCTGAAGCCAATTGGAAATCATTTCAACGCGGTTTTGCAGCGTTTTTCGCTGCGTGCAGAAACATTTGCGACAATTTTTCCTTTGAATCTTTTGCAACTGAAAAACTTTCACGAAGGCGAATATTTGTGCTGGTTGACACAACCGTCATGCCATCGCAAAATCCGTGCTGCGTTAGACACACGCCCCCATCACTCCGAGAGCCGCTATGATTCTTTCCGGATGCGAAATCGAAAAACGACTCGGCAACGACATTAAAATTGACCCGTACAAACCGGAAAATCTTAACCCCAACAGCTACAACCTGACCCTTCACACCGACGTCTTGATCTATGAAGAGGTCGTGTTGGACATGAAGAAAAGCAATCGGGTTAAGCACATGGAGATCCCAGAGTCGGGGCTAACGCTGGAGCCGCATCGACTCTATCTGGCTCGTACGGTCGAACGGACCGAAACGCACAACCTTGTGCCCATGATCGAAGGCCGTTCCTCCATCGGTCGATTGGGACTGTTTGTTCACGTCACCGCAGGGTTTGGCGATGTTGGCTTCGCCGGATATTGGACGCTGGAGATGTTCGCCGTTCAACCGGTCAAGATCTACCCTGGCGTTTCGATCTGCCAGATCTTCTACCATGAGATTCAAGGCGATGTGAAGGAATACGTCAGCGGAAAGTACCAAAACAACCAAGGCATTCAACCCAGCCTGCTGTACAAAGAGCTTAATCCCGACGGTGCTGAGTATGAAGATCCTCAGCTCGAACTTGGGTTCTAGCCCTAGGGGCTTGTTGATTAAGTCGGCTTTCGATTTTTAATGTGAGCCGTTTGGGCGCTAGCCCCGGTTTTGCGATGACCAAACCGAGGCTAACGCCTAAACGGCTCACTTAATCAACAGGCCCCTAGCGTAAGATGCCCCACGCGTAAGCTGGAATTACGATCCGTCTGATTGGAACTGCTAATTGTTCTTCTCTCGAATGACATGGCTTAGTTGGACAGCGCCACTTTCGTGAGCGGCAAATCGCTAGCCGCCGGTCAATAGTGGGCAGAGCCGGCAACTAGCGCTCAATGGCACTTACTTTAGATTTTTTTAAGTTCCCGATTTGGAGTAGTGGGATTCGCCAGAATTCCTAGGCTAAAAAGGAATTCTGGCGAATCCCACTACACTCCATAAGTCAATTCAGCGATAAAAAGTTGCAGCACGCAAAATGCGGAAGTTATTTCGTGACTAGTCCTTCAACAAGAGCGGAAATAGCAGTTTGAAAACGGCTCCGCGTGGGGCAAGTTTTCAACCCGCCATACGCGTATTGGCAATCCGTCCACAAGCAACAGTCGGAATGAAGCTCCGTCCCACCTTTGGCCGGTCCTTCACCGCGCCACTCTGCCAGCAGTTTCTGTCAAACCTTAACGCCAAAACCGGTCGTAAGTTCACACGAAAATAACAAAGCGCGTTTTTACTCGATTTGCTCAAGTTGAAACTTGTTTCGAAATCGGCGATTGATAAATTTTGTTCTGTGGCAAGTCGACTCGGATCTTCCAAGTTCGGTTTGTTGAATCATTCTCCCCTTTCGAAACCAACAAAAAACGCATGGCAACGTCAGTCTCAGAAATTGATTTATTGATTCAAAACGCTCGGCTACGCGACGAGATGGAACCCTATCTCGACGAATCCATCTATCTGGTCGACCTTGATCGTATGTCGACGGTCCATGAGAATGAGTTCCTCTCTTCGATGCTGGCCTGGGAAAAAGCGCCCGTACTCCCGATCAGCCAATGGTTCTCGCCGGAGCTGCATTTAACGCCGCACCAACAGTTTGATGATGAAGGCCTTAAGTCTGAACTGGATCGCGTGATTCATTTGCTGTTTGAAAAGAAGATCGCTCTTTTGCAATCGGGGCATCTCTCGGATCGCCAGTTGTACTGTCTGATCGCGCGGGACATTTTGCCGGCCGAAGAAAAAATGGTTCAGCTTCCCGGCCGCGACGTTTTGCAGTGGCAGTGCTTCAACCCGGACGATGAAGAATCATGGTTGCGATTTTACGCGTCGGACTCCCAACGCGCTGACTGGGCGGTCGAGCACAACCTACGCCTTCCGCCAAAGGAAGATTTGCCGTTCCCAAGACGATTGCCCTACAGTGCGTAGTCTGTCAGTCCCGCTACGCGGCGTCTTCGTCGGACGCGACGACCTTCAGAGTGATCTTATCTTCATCGGGCAACACAGATGCCGGTTTTTCATCGAACAGCAGACTATTGGTTCGACGGACGCGATGGAAGCTTTGTTCGCCAATCATCTTCGCACCCGATTGGGCCCAAGCGTCGGCTGTATCGCACAGATCGTTCATCAATCGTTGCGTGCTTCCCTTAGCCGCTTCCAGCGCTGCGCGTGACGACTTACGCGGTATATAAATCTTGGGACCGAAGACGTATCGGATACGAGACAATGGACGCGGAATAGCAAATCGGTCCCAAGTGTTCAAACGATACGCGTTTGAAATTGATACACCTACCGGGACCAGCGGCATCCCCAACAGCGACGCCAAATAGATCGGCCCTAATGCCATTTCACGCCGTGGACCGCGCGGGCCGTCGGGGGTCAGACCGATGCTTGAAGTTTTGCTGTACTTTTTTAGTTGCCGAATGGCCGATGACCCGCCGCGCGATGTACTGCCACGCACAACGTTGATTCCTAGCGAAGAAGCGGTTTGACTGACCCACTCGCCATCACGATGCTGTGAACACAAGACCGTCATCGGCGTACCTCCCCAGCGCGGCAGGACGACGCTAATGTACTCATGCCAAAACGCAAAGATCACATGTTCGTTGTATTCAGGTCGCGAGGGATCGACGCTTCGATCGTAATAGCAAAGTCGGAGGTTCAACAAATCGAAAACGCGCGGCAGGATCAACGAATTGATTTTTCCAAATACGATCTGTTTTCGAGTTGCTACCGGGGGTCCACTCACTGTTTTTACGCGTCCTTAATAAAATCACTTACGGATCGACAGCCTAATTCAACCCTGCCAAACTCCTGAGAAAACTTCCGTCGCCGGGCCATCCATTAACACATGATTTGTCTGTTCGATCCATTCCAAGATCAGTGTACCGCCGAGCAAATGATTGGTCAGCCTTCGTTGCGTTTTTCCCGTCAGCACTCCCGCAACGCAAACGGCGCTGGCTCCCGTGCCGCAGGCCAACGTTTCACCAGAGCCACGTTCCCACGTACGCTGCTTCACTTCGGTTGGCGAGATCACTTCGATGAATTCGACATTTGTCTTGGACGGAAAACGGGGATCGGTTTCGATTTTCGGGCCGATGCGATGGACCAATTCATCAGTCGCCTCTTCAACGTAGATAACGCAATGCGGGTTTCCCATCGAAACGCAGGTGACTTCAAAGGTCTGTCCATCAATTTCCAGCGGCGCGTTCACGACGGCATCAGTTTTACTGCCACTGCCTCCGTCACCACCTCCGCCACAACTTGTCGCTGCGATCGTTGTCGGAACATCGGCAGGCGTTAGGATCGGTTCACCCATATCAACCTTCACCGTTTCAACTTTTCCCTGCACCACGGAGAGCTCCACAGAGAGAACGCCGGCACCCGTTTCGAGTAACAGTTGTTCCTTAATAGCAATGCCGTGGTCGTACACGTATTTCGCAACGCAGCGGAGACCGTTGCCGCACATCTCGGCTTCGCTGCCATCGCTGTTGAACATTCTCATTCGCGCGTCTGCGATTTCCGAGGGGCAGATCAAAATCAATCCATCGCCGCCAATACCCTTGTGCCGGTCGGCGACCTTGATCGCCAGCGCTGCGGGATCAGCAGGTGCTGGGTTGCTGAAGCAGTCAACATAAACATAGTCGTTACCTGCGCCGTGCATCTTGGTAAAATTAAGAGTCATTGGTTTCCCGTCTCAGGCTTATCGGAATCGGACAGCGATACGTTTAAAGAGCGGCCAAGCGTTCGCTTTGGCCGTCAAAAATCCGGTATTGACAACGAAGTCGGCCCACTCGTTTTTTTTCTCTTTCCCTGTCTCCAACTCGCACTCCAACTCGCACTCCAACTCGCACTCCAACTTGTACTCCAACTTGTACTCCAACTTGTACTCCAACTTGTACTCCAACTTGTACTCGTACTTGTACTCGTACTTGTACTCCAACTCGTACTCTTCGCAACTCGCCCAAAACCAGTGATTCGTCGCAAGAGAATTAGCGTAAGCGGCTTTTTCTAAACCCCCAATTTATGACAGCCCGGTGCTTGCGGCCAATCAGTGTTGGGAAAACCAGCCAACAGCCCCCAACCGCTCACAGTCCCGCTCTACCCATACATCACAGCGGCAGTGGAACATTGCCAAGCGCCACAAATTGATCGACCAAGCTCGACCCACCGACGGATGTAAAAGAGGCTGCTAACCCAGGAATTATTCGCCGCGTAGCTTCAGGCTTTGTTGAGTCAGTTTTTCGCGGACTTCGGTCAGGCTGGTGACGCCGAAGTTCTTACACTCCAACAGATCATCGGCCGACTTGCGAAGCAATTCGCCGATCGTCGTCAGCCCCAACCGCGTCATGCACTTACGAGCACGCACCGATAGGTTGAGATCAGACATCGGACGATCAAGCAGCGCCTGTTCATCTTCCGAGAGATGGCTGACATCCACAGGTTCGTCGGCATCACCTTTTTCATGCGAGAATTGTCCGACCATTAAACCCTTGGCTGACATGACTTCGCGGATCTCCACCAACGATGTTTCACCAAAGTTCTTACTGTTGAGCAACTCCAATTCTGAAACCTTCGTCAGATCGCCCAGCGTCAGGATGCCCATCTTTTGTAGGCAATTGCGGCTGCGAACCGAAAGTTCGAATTGAGCGATTGGAATGCTCATCACGCCAGCGATTTGCTGCTTCTGCTTTTCGCGGTCATGATCGTATTGTTCGTCCATCGACGCCATCGCGTCGGCGCGATACAGACGCGCGTGTTCGTTGGTTGGATGCGTTTCCAAAATCCGATCGTAGCACCGAACGGCTCGTTCGTATTGGTCATGGTCTTCGTAAAGCAAACCCAAGTTCAGCAACGCACCAACGTTGCAAGGGAACACCGCGACAGCGCGTTGGTAAAGTTCCAACGCCTTATCGTCGTTGCCTCGGCGATCATTTTCTAACGCCAGACCAAATAATGCACCGGCGTGAGAATCGTTGAGCTCAACAGCCCGTTCGTACAGCTTGCAAACTTCTTCAGGATTATCACAACGCGCCGCGATGGTGGCACCGCGCTGGTAAAGGTACTCGGCGGTCTGTTCGATAGGTCCAAACAAATCGTCCAAAATCAGCATTGCACCTTCAAGGTCACGTGCCTGCCGTTTTGTCTCTGCGATCGCAACCAAGCAAAGATCGTTGTCGTAACCTGCCGTCTTTGCCGATTCGTAACATTGGATCGCTTTTTCGTTGTTCTTCAAGAAGAAGTGCGAACGTCCTTGATAGAAGTAAGCCAACGCGCCGCCGTCGGCGCTGCTGAGCGTTTCAATGGCGTCTTCATAGCGACCGAGCAGATATAAACAAATGCCCAGCCGAACCGATGTTGCTGGCGTGCGTTCAGTTTGTTCTTCAAGTTCTTGCGTGATTTCCCGGAGTTGCGGGTATTGAGAGTAATCGTTGCAGATGCGCTCCGCGATGATCTCGATCTCTTTGGGACCAAATGAACTGTTCGAAAGCAGGATATCTTTCAACTGAACATCAATAACTTGTGACATCTACAAAAGCTCCAGAAAGCGAAATGCGTAATATTTTGCGGGGATATTTTAACTCATCATTTTTACACAAACCCCCGTTTTCTACAACCGGCAATCTGTAGCGAGCCTGAATGCCAGATTGGCAGGAGGCGGGGAGGAAAAAACGATGCCGCTGGCGGCGGTCTCGCAGCCATTGCAAGATAGTCGTCTTTTGCTCCGAGGCTGTGATCTCTTCAAAATCGTCTTTCACTCCGTAGAAATAACGCTCCGCAATACGTAATTTCACGGAGTGAAATACGACGTTGCTTTCAACTCGCAATCATACATTCACAGCCTCTCCGCGCAACAACGCGTCCTTTCGCGGAGCGAAAGGCGACAATCTTCCAGACTCCGAGGTCTAACGTTTTAATACGCCGTTAGGGCGGTAGGGGGCTGTTGATTAAGTGAGCCGTTTAGGCGTTAGCCTCGGTTTGGCCATCGCAAAACCGGGGCTAGCCCCCAAACGGCTCACATTAAAAATCGAAAGCCGACTTAATCAACAATCCCGTAGCCCCGGTTTGGTCACCGTAGAACTAGGGGAGCCGTCCAAAGGGCTAATATTCAAAACCCAAATCAGACTAAATCAACAAGCCCTCCCGTCTTGGCACAGCCCTTGCAATTGGTGGCCTGCTGTTATCGCCGAAGCTGACGTATTTGCACCTTTGTGCACCAAAATCGAATTTGGCCGACTGACAAACAAATAAAAAAAAGTGATACTTCCCGCTCTTAAAAACTGACTGGGGAGCGATCTCCGTTTTAGATATCCCAACAACTAACACTGATGGAGGATTCCGGTGGCAAAACAAATGGTATTTGACGAAGCCGCTCGCAAGCCGCTTTTGGAAGGCGTTTCCAAACTGGCTCGCGCGGTTCGCAGCACTCTTGGCCCCCGTGGCCGTAACGCCATTCTGGATAAAGGCTGGGGCAGCCCCAAAATCACCAAAGATGGTGTCACGGTTGCCGAAGACATCGAATTGGACGATCCCTTTGAGAACCTGGGCGTTCAACTGGTAAAAGAAGCCGCCAGTAAAACAAACGACGTCGCTGGCGATGGAACCACCACCGCAACGGTATTGGCCGAAGCGATCTTCCGCGAAGGCATCAAAATGGTCGCCGCAGGCTTTGATCCAATGGCCATTCAGCGCGGCATCAACAAAGCCACCGAAGCGATCTGTAAAGAGATCGACAAACTGGCCAAACCGATCGACGCGAAAAGCAAAAAAGAAATTCAACAGGTCGCAACCATCGCCGGCAACAACGATCCTTCGATCGGCGCGGTTTTGGCAGAAGCCTTCCTCAAAGTCGGTAAGGACGGCGTCATCACGGTCGAAGAGGGCCGTGGTTCAGAAACGTTCGTTGACGTTGTCGAAGGGATGCAGTTCGATCGCGGATTCCTCTCCCCGCACTTTGTCACCGACCAAGACAACATGGTAGTTGAATTAGACAATCCTTACGTGTTGATCTTCGAAGAGAAAATCTCCTCGAACAAAGCGATGATTCCGTTGCTCGAAGCCGTCAGCAAATCAAAGAAGCCGTTGCTGATCATCGCCGAAGACGTCGAAGGCGAAGCTTTGGCGACCTTGGTGGTCAATAAGATGCGTGGCATCCTCCAAGTCTGTGCCGTAAAGGCTCCTGGTTACGGCGATCGCCGTAAAGCCATCATGGGTGACCTTGGCGTGTTGACCGGCGGCCAAGTGATCTTCAAAGATCTGGGCATCGACCTCGAAGGCATTCAGCTCAGCGATCTCGGACGCGTCAAAAAGGTTCGCATCACTTCCGAAGAAACGATCTTCGTTGGTGGCGGTGGTAAGAAAGACGAAATCGCTGGTCGTGTCGATCAGATTCGTCAAGAAATCGAATCAACCGACAGCGATTACGATCGCGAAAAACTTCAAGAACGTTTGGCTAAATTGGCCGGCGGCGTTGCACAAATCAACGTCGGTGGCGTTACCGAAACGGAAATGAAAGAGCGTAAGGACTTGCTCGAAGACGCCAAAAGCGCTACCGCAGCGGCATTGGCCGAAGGCATCGTCCCTGGTGGCGGAGTCGCACTGCTGCAAGCCGAAAAGGCACTTAAATCAATCAAAGATTTCATCGGCGACGAAGAAGCCGGTGTGAAGATCATCCGCAAGATCCTTGAGTACCCGCTGCGTTACATCGCAGAAAACGCTGGCCATGACGGTGCCGTTGTGGTCAACCGTGTCCGCAACATGAAAGGTAAGACCGAAGGCTTCAACGCTGACAATGGAACTTACTGTGATCTTGTCGACGCCGGTGTCATCGACCCAGCGAAAGTCATCAAGACGGCATTGCAAAACGCGGCCAGTGTCGCCTCGTTGCTGCTGACGACCGAGTCGCTTGTCGCCGATATTCCCGAGGAAGCCGAAGAAGGTGGTGACCACCATCATGATCACGGCATGGGTGGCGACATGGGCATGGGTGGCATGGGCGGAATGCCAGGCATGGGCGGAATGGGTGGCATGCCAGGCATGGGCGGAATGCCCGGCATGATGTAAGCAACGTGGAGCAGGTTTTCAACCTGCTTTGCCATGTGGAGCGGTTTTTAACCTGCTTTGCACATGCTTTTAACAGGCAGGTAAAAAACCTGCCCCACCATCATTCAAACACAACTAACAAACTAGAACATCGAAAAAACATAGGAAATAAAATCATGGCGAAAATTAAAATCAAACCACTAGATGATCGCGTCGTTGTCGAACCACTGGCAGCTGAAGAAACAACCGCTGGCGGTATCGTTCTTCCAGGTGCGGCTCAAGAAAAGCCTCAGCGCGGTACGATCCTCGCCGTCGGTCCGGGACGTCTGCTTGACAGCGGCGAACGCGGCGAACTTTCGCTAACCGTTGGCGACGAAGTTATCTTCGGCAAGTACGGCGGCAGCGACATCGAAGTCGATGGCACTGAAGTTAAAATCCTGCGTGAATCGGACATCCTTGCCAAGGTTGTATAACTGCGGTTCTGCAACCGAGGCTGTTTAAATTAAGTACGCAAACGTTCGCAGCAGTAGTCAATTCGATCAGAAATATGAATTGACTACGCTTCGGTTTTCAATAATACAAAAAGGAAAGTCACAGTGGCTAAACAATTAATTTTCGAAGATCACGCTCGCGCGAGAATGCTTCGCGGCATTGATAAACTTGCCGATGCTGTCGCGATCACGATGGGGCCAACCGGTCGCAACGTCATCATCAACAAATCTTTCGGTGGCCCAACGGTCACCAAAGACGGCGTGACAGTCGCCAAAGAAATCGAATTGGAAGACCGTTTTGAAAACATGGGCGCGAAATTGGTCGTCGAAGTTGCTCAGAAGACTTCGGATCTTGCAGGTGACGGTACCACAACGGCAACCGTATTGGCTCGCGCTATCTTTAAAGAAGGTCTCCGCAACATCGTCGCTGGTAGTAATCCAACGGCCGTTCGTCGTGGTATCACTCGCGCTGTAGACGCCGCAGTTGAAAAATTGCACGACATGTCTAAGAAAATCTCCAAGACCGAAGAGATTGCCAACGTCGGTGCCATCAGTGCCAACAATGACAACTTCATCGGTGGCCTCTTAGCCGAAGCACTTGAGAAGGTTGGTAAAGATGGCGTGATCACAGTCGAAGAAAGCAAAACCGCTGAAACGACCGTTGAATACGTCGACGGGATGCAGTTCGACAAGGGTTACATTTCGCCTTACTTCATCAACAGCCCTGATTCGATGTCTTGCGAGATGGAAAATGCGAAGGTGTTGATCTTTGAGAAGAAGATCAGCAACATCCAGTCACTGGTTCCTGTTTTAGAAAAAGTCGGCCAATCAGGTGTTCCACTTTTGATCATCGCCGAAGACGTTGACGCAGAAGCGTTGACTCTGTTGGTGGTCAACAAATTGCGTGGGACGTTGAACGTCTGTGCCGTGAAGGCTCCCGGCTTCGGCGATCGCCGCAAGGCTATGCTCAGCGATATCGCTGTGCTAACCGGTGGCACGATGATCAGCGAAGACCTCGGCATTCAACTGGAGAATATCGAGCTCAACCAATTAGGCACCGCGAAAAAGCTGACCGTCGACAAAAGCTCTACGACCATCGTCGAAGGCTCAGGTTCGCGCAAAGACATTGAAGCTCGCATTGCTCAATTGGGCAAACAGATCGAACAATCCGACAGCGAATATGACAAAGAAAAATTGTCAGAGCGTCGGGCGAAGCTTTCTGGTGGCGTGGCGGTTGTCAGCGTTGGTGCCGAAACCGAAGCCGACATGAAGCAGAAAAAAGCTCGTGTCGAAGACGCTTTGCACGCGACCCGCGCTGCGGTCGAAGAAGGCGTCCTGCCAGGTGGCGGTGTGGCGTTGCTGCGTTGCAAAGAAGCCGTCGAAGCGGCTCGCAAAGGTGCCAAGGGTGACGAAAAGATCGGCGTTGATATTGTTGCGGCCGCTCTGGATGCTCCCATTCGTCAGATCGCTGACAATGGTGGTATTTCGGGTTCTGTTGTCGCCGACACTGTCGCGGATAAACCGATCAACCAAGGATACAACGCTTACACTGGCCAATACGTCGATATGTTTAAAGCGGGTGTGATTGACCCTGTTAAGGTTGTTCGCACCGCATTGGCCAACGCCGGCAGTATCGCAGGTTTGCTTTTAACAACCGATGCAATGGTTTCCACTTACGATGACGACGACAAGCAGAAGAGTCTCGTCGAAGGTGCGATTAATTAAGGTTGATTATTCGCAAGACCGGCTTCGGTCGGTCATTGGTAGAACGACGTGGCAACGGATAAAGACTCCTGACCACGCCTACCGGCACTGATCTGAAATTTGGCCACCTCGTTCGTTAAAGACCGGGTGGCCAATTTCTTATCACAAAAAACATGCTCGGTTAGGAAAACCGGACGCAACGATTTCCACTTGGAACCTGACATGGCCAAACTTTGCTATTACGAAGTCCTGAAAGTCTCGCGCGAATCATCCGACCGTGACATTGCGAAGGCCTATCGTAAACTGGCGGTAAAATTTCACCCCGACAGCAATCCCGGCGACGAAGAAGCCAGTAAGAACTTTAAATTGGCCGCCGAGGCCTATGAAGTGCTCAGTGACGGCGACAAACGTGCGCGTTACGATCGTCATGGATTCGCGGGCGTTGAAGGTGGCAGCGGACAATTCGGTTCTGCTGAAGATATTTTCGCTGCATTCGGTGAAATGTTTGGCGGGGGTGGCGGCTTCGGCGATATCTTCGGCGGCGGTGGAAGACGGACGCGTCGAGGCAGCGACATCCAAATCCAGATGACGCTGACACTCGAAGAAGCTTCACGCGGCGTTGAAAAGACAATCAATTTTGAAAAACGGCACAGCTGTGAAACGTGCGACGGCAGCGGCAGCAAACCCGGCAGCCAACCCCAAGGCTGCCAACAATGTGGCGGACGAGGCCAAGTCCTCCAGTCGGCCGGAATTTTACGAGTGCAGACGACGTGTCCTGTGTGCCGCGGCGCTGGCAAGATTATCGTCGATCCTTGCGGCGATTGTCGCGGCCAAGGGCAAGTCAATCGTGAAACCGAACTTGAGGTCCAGATCCCTGCGGGCGTCGATGACGGCATGCAGGTCCGACTTTCGGGCGAAGGCGAATCCAGTAGCAGCGGTGGCCCTGCGGGCGATTGTTATTGCTTCATTAAAGTACGCAAACACAAACTGTTCCACCGTGACGGACGCGATCTGATTTTGCAGATGCCAATCTCATACACGCAAGCGGCGTTGGGTGCAGAAATCGAAGTCCCAACACTCGACGGTCCGGATATGATAAAGATAGCCAAAGGCACTCAGTCCGGCGACGTACTGAAGTTGGCCGGTCGAGGCATGCCTGATCCGCGTGGCGGACGGAAGGGCGATTTGCTGGTGCAGACCTATATCGAAACACCCAAAAAGCTAGGCAAAGATCAAGAAGAGCTGCTGCGGAAATTGGCTGAATTAGAGAAAACCAATGTTCTTCCCGAACAAAAGAATTTCTTAAAACGCATCACGGATTATTTTGCGACGTCCGAAGCGAGTTGAACAACTAAGCCGCAAAGCGGCGAAAACACGAACCCGCAGCGCCAGCCAGTGAGTTCTCGCATGCCGGCAAAAACTTACGCGTCGGCGCTGCGGGCTTGTATTGGCGGTGTCCAAGCACAAACGATTGAATCAACACCATTTGGATCCGACCCAAAACCAGAAAATATAACCAACGGTGATTCGAGACGAGGAGAAAAAAATGACCGAAGAACAAAACAACCCATCTGATATCGAAACAGAGAACACCGGCGACCAAGACTCGCCGCTAGAGTTCCCTACGGCTGAGGAAGTTGATGCCCTTGTTGGCGATGCGGCTCCTGATGAAGTTGGAAATCTTACTCAAAAACTTGCCGATGCAGAAAAGCAAGTGTTGCTGGCTCATGCGGAGCTGGATAACTTTCGTCGTCGCAACCTGCGGGAGACTCAGGAGAAGATCAAATACGCTTCTGGCAGTCTGATGACCGACATTTTGGAAGCGGTGGATAACCTGGGCCGCGCGGTCGAGTCCTACGAGAATGATAAAAACGGCGACGGGCTTCATGATGGCGTAAAATTGGTGACGCAGCAGATCACGACGATCTTGGACAACCACGGCTGCAAGAAAATTGCGTCAACGGGCGAGGCGTTTGATCCCAACCGCCATCAAGCGTTGCAGATGCAGCCAAGCGACGAATTTGAGGCCAATACGGTGATGCAAGATCTCCGTCCCGGGTTTCAACTTCACGATCGCGTGCTACGCCCCAGCCAAGTTTTCGTTTCGACCGGCAGTGATAAAAAATAGTAAGGTGACCGATGCCAAATTACGATTACGAATGCGACGCTTGCGGCCATGAGTGGGAAATGTTCCAACGCATGGTAGAAGACGCCATTAAAAAATGTCCCGAATGTAAAAAGAAGAAGGCGCGACGCCTTTTTGGAACCGGTGCGGCGATCATGTTCAAGGGTTCGGGATTCTACGAGACTGATTACCGCAGCGACTCGTACAAAAAAGCCGCGAAAGCTGATAAAGAAAGCGGGAAGTCCGAAGGTAAATCAGAATCAAAGTCTGAGTCGAAGTCAGAATCAACGTCTGCGCCGAAATCTGAGTCTAAGCCGGCTAAGAAAAAGTCGGACAATTAATTGGCCCGAGCTTGAATCGAAGCCCGAGCTTGGATCGGAAACAGGAATTCGAAATGTCTTACAACGAACTTAACGCCGAAGAAACTCGTGTCATCATCAACAAGGGCACCGAACGCCCTGGCTCGGGTGAATTGAACGATTGCAAAGACAATGGCACCTACATTTGCCGCCAGTGCCATGCACCACTGTACGAATCGTCCAGTAAATTCGCGTCCGGATGCGGGTGGCCCAGTTTCGACGATCAAATCGGTGATGCGGTTAAACGAGTTCCCGATGCTGACGGACGTCGAATCGAGATCGTCTGCGACAACTGTGACGGCCATTTGGGGCACGTTTTCGAAGGCGAAGGCATGACGGCCAAGAACACCCGCCACTGCGTCAATTCGGTCTCGATGATGTTTGTACCCAAAGTTGAAAATCTGCCTGATCTACTTCAAGAGAAGTAGCGCAGCGATTGACAGTGTGACGCTTCGCGCGCTCCCTCATCTGCGTTGCTGACCGGAATCTTCGGGTACGATCAAATCGCAGTGGAGCCGTTCGCATCATGCTTGCGTTGGAAGAAGCGACGAAAACGAAAAGAAGACAGCTAATTAATCATTCCATCGCTGTCGGTAAATATCATATTCGAACAGAACTCGCCTGAGGCAGTCGTGCATCGCCGCACCGAAGCAGGATTTGAACGATCGGTCTGCAAGGGACTTGAAAATTTTATCCCGCTTTCTGAAATCAAATCCGTTCTGCCGTTGTCGGATGTTTATCAGGACGTGAAGGGTTAATCCTTCCATCAAGCGGTTGATTCCGAAACCAACCGAGGCGTGGTGGCTGAGATTGAAGAACCTTTCCGTACTCCATGAAGGTTCAAAATTCCTGCTATTCTCCAACGGGCTTTGACGGTAGATCGATCCATGGCACTTACTTTACATCCAAACATAAAGAACTTTGTCGCCAATTTTGATTAACGCTTAGTTTCGATTCCTCCGGTGACGGTTTTTAGATTGGTCATTTGTTTTAGACTGACGTTTCTGAGCAGAACTGAACGCTTCTTACTATCAACGTCGACACTGCGGTCGCCTTGAGCGCCAAAGGCGGATGGGAGTTGATACTCATCCCCCAAAAAAAGCCGCTCGTTCAACCTGATTGCAGGCTGTAGCGCGCGGCGATGGATCTCAACACGTTTACGGGACTCGTTAACGCATTGTCAAAATTACTACTCTTTTTCGCTGGCCGCTTCTTTTTCGGCGGCATCTGCAGCTCTCTTGGCGGCTTCGGCAGCCTTCTTTTCCTCTGCTTCTTTGTCGGCAACTTCTGCTTTGGCTTTCAACGCCTCCAGTTCCTTTTCTTGCTCCGCCAAGCTTTTGGTCAAATCTTCCAAATCCATTTGAGTATTTTTGATTCGTTGTTTCGTCGATTCGATGCGCAATTCAGATTGGCCAATGGCCGAATCGAAAACGCCGGCTTCGGCAACAAGGCTGGCTTTGGAAACGTCACTGAAGGTCATCACCGAAACGGTAATATCCGCCTCTTTGCCGTCACGACTGTGCGTTAATTTCACAGAATCGCCCGCAGACATGCTGGCGATCTTACTGTTGAAGTCAGTAACGTTGGTTGTCGCCTCTCCATTGATCTTAGTAATAAGATCTCCCGACTGCACACCTGCCTTTTGAGCAGGGCCATTGGCGAAAACGGACCGAACCGCTGGGCTGCCGCCTGTATCGTAGAGGAGGGCACCAATACTTGGCTGCTTCAATTCCTCTTCGGTAGGCTGCTGAAAAATTTCGCCTTGCTGAATGATGTTTCCTTGGAAAGTGCCCGGGGTATCGTAATAAATTTGTGCACCAGCGGTTGACGTGGTGGCGACAACAATTCCAACAACAATTCCTTTTTTGACTGCAGATTTCACGTAGTTCATCATTTCGTTTCTTTTCGTATTTAAATTTACTAGAACGCATCAATGTTTTACCTATTTTTTGGCTCCCAAAAAAAGAGCCCGCAGACAACCAGTATAACCATTCAATTTCGTTTTCACCCAGCCAAAATCTTAACACGGTGGCTAACCTTAGTTTCGGTAAGTGCTTTCACCAACGACGACCGTAGCAATTGGGTGTACGGTGGTGCCCAAATCGTTGATTATTAGAATCCCAACCAATCTGCTGGTGGAGGATTGAAGGACTGGGGTGCCGTGCCAGACGGCGCGGTCGCCGGTGAATTCAGAGATGATCCAGTAGTGGGTGTCATCGTCTTGTCGAACCAATTTGATATTGGCGGCGTTGATCGGGAGATGATGAAAGACGTCGGAATCCAGTGATTTTCGCACCGCGATCCAGTTGGCGGGCTGGACCGATTCGCTGATTTCAGCCTCGGCGATTAGATTTGTTGCGGACTCTGCGGAGAGTCCGGCGGAGATGATTAACGCCTTCCCTTGGGCAGTTGCTGTGAGTATTTCTTCGGTGCCGGCGATGAAGATTTCGAAAGAATCGTCCAACGCCGATTCTGCCGACGCCCTAACGTCGGAGGGATAGAAAACTTTTGGGCCGCCGGAGGTCTGGATGCCGATACCGGTGAAGTGCTCGGCGCGTTTGCGTTTACCGATCCCTAACATGCCGGATTCGGTCCAAGACGCCGTTAAATTGATCGCGCCACGCAGGTCGGCAGAAGTGGCGCGGTAATTGTTGGCTTGGGTGATCCAGTCTTCTTCCGGACTGGCGGAGAGCGGAAATACGTGGCCGGGAGAAACCGGACCGCCATCGCCGGTCACCAACATCGACACGCCGCCGCGTGCCAACGTGTCCAGCGATTCGGTGTCAAGCTTAAGTCCTTTGGTCAGACTGAAATCGAAATCGACGCCGCCGGTTGCCCAAAACTTCGCTTCGGTGGTTAACAAACTTCGGTACGCTTCTTCGATCTTGCCACGCACCTCTACCAGTCGAGCATCGGGCGAAAGTTCAACCGACAGGATTCGTCCGACGTCGACGCCGCGAAAGTGGATTGCCGATCCGACGTTGACGCTGTGTCGCGTGTCGGCTTGTAAGAGAATTTCGATGCCGCTGCCGGCCCCCTGATCCACCGGCGGGCTGGCCAAACCATCGAAATAACGCGCTGCCGCTTGATCGGCGGGCCCGGGTTGAACCATGATGTATTTATGCCCGACGGCGGTATCCAAACCCGAGATGCCCGAAATGCTCAACTGAGGGCGGACAATCCAGAATTTGGTGCCTTCGGTCGCCAGACGTTTGGCGGTTGGAAAGAGTTTGACATGCACGTCCACCGCGTCCAGATCGTCTGTCAAGTGAATCGTTTGCACGACGCCAACGTCAATGCCGCGATAACGCACGGAATCTTCGGCCTTGAGCCCGTGGCCTTTGGGAAAGTGAATTTGAATGTGCGTCCCCCCCGAAGGCATCGACCAGAATACTAGGCCGATGGCGAGAATTAAACAGGCCAACGCCAGCCACCAGAATCGGGAACCGGCCAACAGCGCTTGGGACCTTTGCTTCACAACGGCTGTGGGAAACGCGGGTTGGGATTGGGTCGCTTTAGTTTCAGAGGGATCAGTCACTTGCATCTTCTTTCAGTCTTCCCAGATCGCATGAGGGTCAAACGACAACGACGCGAGCATGCTCATCGCGACGCATAACGTGAAGGCAAAAATGGCGGGGCCAAAACTGAATTCGACCATATCACCCAGCTTCACCAACATGACTAAAAACGCCAACAGCATCACGTCCATCATGCTCCACTTGCCAAAATGCTCCATCATTCTCAGCGTAAAGGCTTTGTGCTTACGATGAAAAATTTCAAGCAAACTCAGTTCGATCAACAGTACAATTTTGGTCAATGGAAAAATAATCGAAAACAGCAATACGACGCCGCCCACGAAGTAGCTGCCGTGGCGGAACAGTTCCAGCGTTCCCCCGAGGATGCTGGACTGGTGCGTGATGCCCAGTTGCTCGATTCGCAAAATCGGCAGCAATATTGCCGGCCAAAATAGAAAAAAGGCGCCCACGGCCGCGGCGGCGGTTCGGCTGGCGGTCTTGATGCGGCAGCCAAGTTCTGCGATCCGGCTGCTGCAACGGACACAGTGCAGGGTTTGACCGTCGGTGACTTCAGGAGCCTGTTGAATCAGGCCACAGCAATGACAGGATTTAAGTGGGTGCTGCATGGGGTTGGTGGACGGGTGAATGCGATGAGTGAGATGTCGCTGGCTTCGCCTGAATTCGGGTTATTGTTAGTGCTCTGAAGTCTTGGCGACTCCAGCTACTTCAGAGATTTGCTGGTTCGAGTAACATTGTACCTTTTCCGTCACCTTTGCTACCCGACCTTTGAACGATACGACTCAAAAAAATCTGTGGCTGCCCTACACGCAGATGAAAACTGCCGCGCCGCCACTACATGTCGTCGCCACTGATGGCGTGCGCATGACGCTGTCCGACCGAAGCATGCTGATTGACGGAATCGCATCGTGGTGGACGGCATGTCATGGGTACAACCATCCGCACATCGTTGAGGCGATCACTCGGCAGGCAAAGCAGATGCCGCATGTAATGTTGGGGGGCATCGTCCATGACCAGGCGATGCGTTTGTCAACGCGATTGGCCAGCCTGACGCTGGGCGAAGAAGCGAAGGTGTTCTTCAGCGAAAGCGGTTCGGTGGCAGTGGAAGTGGCGCTGAAAATCGCCGTTCAATATTGGATGAACAAGGGGCAATCCAAACGCAAGAAATTTGTCTGCTTTCAGGGAGCCTACCACGGCGACACCAGCGGCGCGATGGCGGTCTGCGATGCGGAGGATAGCATGCATGCACATTTCAAGGGCTACTTAATCGAACAGTTCCCACACGCGATTCCCGAAACCGACCAGCAGCGTAACGCATTTGCAGCCTTTGTTGACGAACGGGCCGATTCGATCGCGGGGATGATAATTGAACCACTAATTCAAATGGCTGCCGGCATGCGAACGCATTCTGCGGAGGCATTAAACTTCATCCACGAAATATGCCGACAGCATGGCCTGTTATTGATCGCTGACGAAGTGGCCACAGGCTTTGGTAGGACCGGAAGCATGTTTGCGTACCAGCAGACCAACTTCAAGCCTGATATTTTATGCTTGGGCAAAGCGCTGACCGGTGGTGCAATCCCATTGGCGGCAACCGTTGCTGCCGAGAACATATATTCGGCGTTTCACTCGGATAATACCGAAGATGCACTGATGCACGGCCCCACGTTCATGGGTAACGCCATTGCCTGCGCGGCGGCGAATGCTTCGATAGATTTATTTGAAACTGAGCCGCGGCTGAAACAGGCGAGCGCGATTAACAAGCTCTTGCATCAAAAAAATGAATCGCTGGCAAAACATTCGGCGGTGCGATCAGCGCGTGTGTTAGGAGCCGTTGGAGCGATTGAATTGAAACATCCATTTGACGTGGGAAAGGCGATGCAATTTTTCCGCCAATCAGGTGTGTTTATCAGACCCATCGGCAACGTGGTTTACCTCGCACCGGCGTTTACGATTAACGCCAACGAATTGAGCCAGCTATATGAAGCCATCAGTCAATTCGTTACGATGCAAGAGAAGATTGGATAAGGCACTCCATGATCCGCAAGGCATTAGTCGCTTAGGATCAGTCACAAATTAAGTTCCTGATTTGGAGTAGTGGGATTCGCCAGAATTCCTTGGCTAAAAAGGAATTCTGGCGAATCCCACTACACTCCATAAGTCAATTCAGCGATAAAAAGTTGCAGTACGCAAAATGCGGAAGTTATTTCGTGACTGCGGCTAAAGCATCTCACACTTACCGGCGGTTAACGCCTTGCCGCTCACCTTCAATCAGGCCAACCTGACCTTCGGTTTTGATTTAGAAAAGTGAATAAAGTTTCTACTTAATCTGATCTGCATCGCCGTCGACGTCCATGTCTGACGCGTCATCGTCGTAGATTTCGTCGTCGTCTGCCGCGTCAGACGCTTCTGCCATATCCAGCCGCTCTTGCTTGTCGACTGAAACGACTTTGCCCTGGTAGCTGAGCATCTCTTCGATTCGAGAAAGCTTGCTTTTGAAGAACGGGAACCACGGTGTGCGATACAAACCGATCACGCGGCTCATTTTAAAAATGGGTTTGTTCATGCGTGTTTTAAGTGTCAATGAACCGACGCCGCAAAGGAACAACTCTAAATAATCCAGCGGCTCGTTTTCCGTTTTAAGGCCGATCAACTCGAACCGTTCCCCCTTGCCGCCCATACGATTGACGGTCAGGCCTGATTCGTCGATCTGAACCTTGAGGTGAGTGCGGCTCCAGATAAAGTTCCCCAGCCAGATGATTCCAAACACGATCGCCATCACCAACCAGGCTCCTGTATTCACTTCAGGTGCCAAACGCCCAAGCGTCTTTCCGGTCCAGGTGAAAGGATGGATGATGTTCGACAGTTCGAGCACAACGGGGATGCCGATGAAGGTTCCCAGCAGCCCAAACAGCATCCAAAATTTAGACTTCGGTAGATTGAACCGAAACGCGACGTACCACACAATCATGATGGACATTCCGATCCAAAACATCATGTGTTTGTCGATCCAATCACCTTCGCCACCTTCGACCGACGTGAAGAAATAGGACAGCATCGCCATCAGTGCGAATAGCAACGCCGGATATCCCGCAAGAATTCCCGGCAAGTGGTCGTACAGCGTGATTGGCTTAAGACGCTCGACAGATTGGCTCATCGTGATACTCATCCCAGTAAAAAATCGAAAGTGACAACCGGTGTTCGTCACCGGTGGACACTTATTGTAGAAAATCTGAGCGACTTTTGGCAATCGTGATCAAAAACGATTTTTCGGCGTCTTAGGCATTCTTCTACTTTTCTTGTTCTCGTTTTGTCAGCTTCCAAGCTGGGAGCCAGTGTTGGCCGCCACGGGTCGCCTTAAAATCGCTGATTAAGCGCCGTTCCATATCCATCAGATGCCCGGCCCCATAGAAAATACCGATCTTCGTTTCACCAGCGGCTATCTCACGCCTGAGCACTTCCATGCATTTCGCATTGCGATGGTCGATGATCGTGGAGCCATTTTTACCTTCGAAGATGATCATGCCCGATTCCATATTGTGAATTTGTTCGGCCAAACTCCGTCGAATGCGTAGCACCTTATTCTTGGAAAACATCGCCAATGCAATCGACAAGGTAGGATCCTTGCCGCCGCCCTGTTGCATCGCCATGCTCTGGCCGATCGCCTTAAGGACGTAGCCGCTGATACTTTCGCCGTTGTCCTCCATGCTTCGAGAGAACTCTTCGGGGCTCATGTCGGCATGCACAAAGTTATCCTTGGTGTAGTCGACATGGCTTAACTGAAATTCTAGTTCCGTTAGCGATTGCATACCCTTTTGAATGGCGGCGATTGGATTGGTGATGCCCGTTGTATCGCTTTTGTCTCGACCACCTTGGGGGATGACGGTTCCTTCGGGAGCCACCAATTCATACAGCATGGAATCGTACTTTTCGAATTCCTTGTTCAGCTGTTGATAGTATTCCTTTTCGCCGATGTGAACGGCTCCAATCAAATCAACGTGAACGGGTTTGCCGTCTTCGTTGGTCAAGACGTAGCGCGTGATAGACGTGTCCAGCGAAACTGGCCGTCCTTTGCGGTCCTTGCGAATCCGCATAAAGTGATCCGATCCGCTGCGGATTGCTTTTTTCTCTTGCGTTTGGACGTCGGATGGCGATTCTTCTTTGACCGCATCTTGCGCAACGGCAAAGGAGGCAAAAGTCAAATGCAATCCGAAGCCGAACAGGAGCGCGAAAGCCCAACCGCAAGTCAGCGTTGAACGACAAACGCGTTTTAGATTCGAGCGAAAGTTTCTTAAATGGCTCATTGTTAGATGTTGGCAGAAGGAAGTGTTTGGAATCTCAATGCTGATTTTGGATCTGCGTGATGCCCAGCGTTTTTAATTTTGAGCCGGTGAGTGGTTAAGCTTAGCTTTTATTTACTCATCATGCAGCCCAGAAGTTTCACACTCTGGGGGGAATGCCAAACATTGTTTAGAGACATGCGTTGAAGCGATACGCTGTTACGCGCAAGCGTTCGTCGGGTGCGGCTAGAACGCCGAAGCCAACCTAAGCGCCACCGCGTCCGGAGGACCTGCGGCGACAATTCGCGACAATGGTCGCGACAATGGTCCTATGATTCTTGGCCGATTATGAAATTTGTTCTGCCGCCGTTGAATAAGTATACCGACGCAGGGCGACTTTCCAGTGGCTTGACGAACGCTTGGCCGAACATCTTCTTCGCGCTGCATTTGAAGTTTGCTTTGGCGACGTCGTAAGTTTTGCACTTCGGCTTTGTGGCCTGGTAAATCACAACCTTGTTTCTGGCGATCGTCAATTCGTTTAGATGGTTCAACATCCAACCATGCTTGGATTGATCGGAATCATCATGCACCTGCGAACGGGCCGTAATGCGAAGCAGATTGTCCGCGTCTCCCGCTTTCCAACCATAGCCCACAGACGGCAGCGGTGCTCCCTTGGCAGTTTTAAGTTTGCGTTTGATGGGTATGACGTGAGCGGTTAAGCCAAAATTTTTCTTCAGCAACCAAGCACCGGCGGAACTCGATACGTACCGCCTGAAGGTATAGGTTCCCGAAAGAGAAGGATCCTTGGAGGATCGCACGTAGGTGCGAAGGGAAATGGCGTTGAAGCTAGGAAAAATCGGCAGCCCAAAAACGTTAACGCCGCGGATGTGCGCAGCCATGAAGGTCACATAATAAGCCTTGCGAAACGGTAGTAGTTCCAGACCTGCCGGCAATTGGGGCGCGAGCGTCCTTGAGGACATCTTGAAATTGATCATCACCCGGTGATTGAACTGCGCCGAAAGCGCCGTTTTTTGTTTTGCACCTGCATCCGCAGGAGACGGTTGATTTTCGACGAGGAGTTCATCCTCGGTGTTGGAGCGAGTTAATTTCTTGCTCAATTGGCGCGGCGAGGCGGAACGATTGGAAGTGGCATTCGCGCTCATCAGAATCTCCAAGTTAAATATTTTCTATTAGTATCCTTGTTCAATGCGGGCAATAAGTTGGGAGTAACGAGTAGAGCTTAAGATTCCAATGCATTCACACTGGGCACTAAGTAGGAAATTGGGGCAGGCGATATTTGTTTCAACGCGATGGAAATCATCTCTAACGATTTGATTCCCATTTTGAAATAGCTTCATCGGCCGATTCACGATCGATGAAGCCGTAGATGGGTGAATCGTTTAATAACATTGTACCCGCTGTGGGAAGAAGGCCAAAATCTTTAACTGGTTGGTCTTCGATCGCCAGAATCAGCTGAAAGGCGATATCTCCTAACGTTATTTTTAAGGACTTCCCGCTCTCAGGCTCCGGATAAGCAACGACCACTTCGCTGCCCCTAACGAAGGGCTCAAGCATCTTTATGGCATCGGCACCGCCAGTCTTGGCAATCGCCTCAGCAGACTGAAGGCGGACTTTCGAACCTTCATTTTCCAGTTCTTTGTGGAGATCGGCTCTCATGTTCTTCAATTCGAATTGAAAAATTGTTTCAACTTGATTTCGGGTCAGCCCGTTTTGGTTTTTCCGGGCCTGAATCCAATGGGTAATCAGCCCCCGAATCTCGTCGGAGTAGACGCTCTCAGTGACCGTCTTCACGAGCGTTTTAGGGAGGTTGGCTTCGAAAGGCGACAGGGAAAGTTGCTGGATCACGATCGGTTGATCAGCCGTGGGCGGATTTGCGTTGGCGAATTCACCTTGAGTGCCGATATTTTGCGGCTGCCGTTTTTGCGGTTGACCGGACAGCATCGTCAGCCGATTGAACAACTCTTCAGCGATTTCGACTGCGGAAGTCGGCAACGGCGTGTACTGCTCTTGTTCGTTAGAAAGATATCCTAAATAGCTCACGCCGCTGGGCGACGTTTGTTTGGATGTCTCATCGCGCTGATCCTTAACGATCTCGATAAACAAACGCTTTGCTTGATCAGTGCGTCCAACATATTTTGCGAATGCGTCCCACTGAGCAAACCCAAAACTCTCCAAAGAATCCAGCGGTGCACCAAGGAATTCTTTCCTTCTCTGCTGAAAATCTTTTTCTCTTAAGCTGGCCAACAATCGCTGAGCACGAATACTAATCTCGATATCAGGAGAATTAATCGCTTGCTCAATCGCATCGATTGCATCACTGCCAATTTCGAGGATCGCCTCTTCTGATTTCAAGCGCGACAAATAATCATCGGCACCCAAGCCAATCACCCAAGCTTCAATCGATTGCTGAGAACCATTTTGTCCCATCGCCACACCCGGTAGGCAAAGCGACGTAAGACAAACGCTGGTCAACAGAATTATCTTTAACCGATTTCCTCTCAACCAAGGGGGCGTCGGTAGTGGTGCTCTTTGAAACATGCTTTATGATCAGATAAGGAAAATGATTGGAAAACAAGTCTCTATGATACTCATTTCTTGATTGTTGCGAGCCTATCGCGTTGAAATGAAGGCCGCTTGTTCTACTTTAAATAATGCGTTGAAGGGTCTCCATGAAAGCTTGGACATTGTTGTTTGACATCGACGGCACGATGATGACTTCTGCTCACGCCGGCACCAGTGCGATGGCAGTCACCGCCAAAGAATTGTTCGGCGTCGACGAAATTGCTCCGCTGAAGGTCCATGGGCGGTGCGATCGAGGAATCTTGGCAGAGCTGTTTCAATCGCTGGACGTTTCCTATGATCGCCATCACGAAGAGTTCTGTCGTCGGTACTATCAAAACCTGCCCGGTTCCTTGATCAAAAATCAGGGGCGACTGCTTCCGGGCGTACGGAAACTGTTGGAAACGCTTCACGCTCAGAGCAACGTTGCGTTGGGGATCCTAACTGGCAACCTCCAAAAGGCCGCTGAAATCAAACTTAAGCACGTTGGAGTCGACCAATATTTTTCTTTCGGCGGATTCGGAGATGAATTCGCTGACCGAAATGACGTCGCGGCACAGGCTGTCCAGTCAGCTAAAATCACGATAAAAAATAGATTCTCAAAAGAGCATATTTGGGTGATCGGAGACACCCCCAACGACATCCGATGTGCCCGATCCATCGGAGCGAAAGTTTTGGCTGTGGAGACAGGAGGAGGCTGCTCCCAATCGCTCAGTAACGCCAAACCAGACCTGCTTTGCAAGGATCTTTCAGACTGCGGAATGTGGTTAAAATCACTGAACAGTGAGTAATTTTTCAGCTCGAGAACTGTTTTTTTTTGCGCAGAAAACTCGTGAACACCCAGCAAAAGAATTAGCCCACCCGCCCCATCCGCCCTAGACCTCCAGTGTCGTAACGCAAGATGGATCGCCGTTAAAGGAATCACAATGCCGTGATCTTGGCAGCTCATAAGATTTTCTTCTGCAAACACCCGTTTAAGTCGCTTTCAGAGGGGCGTGAATTTCGGCTCCCTAAACAGGCCAAATCCAGTCATTAAAGTCGTCATCATCGACATGAGCGACTTGAAAGAGGCATTTCTTGTGAATAGACTGGGCGAGCGAATTGACTTCTATAGCTTTCTGATTTTCTTAGATAGGCGGGAGGATATTCGACTTTGCGGGGTCCCGCTCGCAACATCCCCTCCTTAACACTTTCCTCAAACAAATTTATCGGGTGTGTCTGCAATTTCTTAATTGCTTCCGCTCAATTTCCGTCGGGGTTTCGCACTATGAACAACAGCGCAGCACAACTTACCTTGACTCAGATTATCAGCGCCATCCTGCGCCACAAGATGAAGGTCCTGATGGTGTTCATGTTGGTGATGGTCATGGTTGTGGCGATGTTTGTGATTTGGCCTCGTCAATTCGCTTCCGAGGGACGCATCTACGTCCAGCGCGGCGGGAACACCTCTGGGATATCTCCGATCGCTGCCAACAGTGGCGTTACCGTTCAAGATTCTCACGAAAGCGAAATTCGATCCGTTGTTGAGATCATCAAATTCCGCGCGGTGGTCGCAGCGGTGGTCGATGAAGTGGGCGTTGAGCCAATTTTGGAATCTCCGTTTGATAATCTGCTGCCGTCGTTGTCGATTCCAGACTTTTTAAAAGGCGGCAACCGAAAATCTATTGAGGGTATTTCTCCTAAGGAATTTAAGCGGTTGAAGCGACGCGAAGCTGCGATCGAAACGTTGTTTAAAAACATGACGGTCTATTGCGAAAAACAGACCTCCGTCATTTCGGTGTACGTAAAAGCCAGTTCCCCTCAACTGGCGCAACGTTTAGTGCAACGGATCTTCGACCAGACACAACGCATCTACAACAATTCTCATACCACCAAAGGTTCGACCATCTTTTTTGAGAAGCAGGTGGTTTTGGCCGAGGATCGCTATCAAGAAGCGCTGAAGCAACAAGAGACGTTCCGCAATGAAAACGGATTCCTGTCCATCGGTGAAGCCAGAGCAACTCTTGAAAAGATCGTCTCTGAACTTGAACAAAATATGATCAACGCTGAGATCGAACTTGAAGCGTCCAGCATGAAAGTCACTCAGCTTCGATCGACGTTGACATCGACGCAGAAGCGAATCCCAATGGCGACCACTGGCGTTGAACGAAAATCATTTGAAGACGCTCAATCCGACCTGTTCCGCGCCGAAGACGAATTAGCTCAGTCCATCGCACAGCTTTCCTTGAACCATCCGCGCGTTCAGCAGTCCAAGAAACGTGTCGAACTGATGCGGGCGCGAGCCAAGACGCTGCAAAATGATCGCGTTGAATCAAAGATGCAAGCAAATCCTGTACACGAGACCCTTAACATCGAACTGGCCAGAGCACTGGCCGATCAAGCCAGTTCTAAGGCGCGGCTGGTGGCATTACGCGACACCTACGCGGTACAGAATAAACGAAAACGTGAAATGAATGCAAATGAAGTCAACGCGATGAAGCTTGACGATCGCATCAACACTGCACATTTGGAGTGGGAATTATTTAAGGACAAAGGAATCGAAGCAATGGCAAAGAAAGAGCTGGACGACAGCAAACTTTCTTCGATCGTGATCGTTCAAGATCCTTCGTTAATGGTCAAACCGATCAGCCCCAAGGCGAGTATGTTTTTGCCATTGGGTGCATTGATGGGCATATTGACGGGCTTGGCCGTGGCCCTGTTTTTCGAACGCAACCACTTAAGCGCGTCGTTGAACGAGGGAGAAGTCGAACAGATTCTTGAGATGCCTGTATTGGTTACGCTTCCGCGAGTCTACTCCAGCAGAAACATGGTGAACTAATGATCGAAAACCTTACAAACCGTGACCAAAAAGATCGTCAGCGCGCCAAACGCATGGGCGTCGCGCCCAGTGCCAGCCTCCGACGTCACTTCATGTCGTTGGCGCGTCAAGTCCGTCACTGGGCCGCGTCTAAATCGGAAATTACTGATCGCCCGGTAACCATCGGCGTGACATCGCTCAATTCGGGCGCAGGAAAAAGTACCGTCAGCTATAACCTGAGTGCGGCGGTCTGTTCGATCGGACGCGCGGCTACGTTGCTGGTTGAATCCGATTTCGGCAGCCACTACATCACTCGCCGGTTGGGGCAGGCTCGTTCTGCTGGCCTGAGCGAAATGCTGATCGGCGTGGCGGAAGTTGAAGACGTCATCCATGAAACACCCATCACCGACCTGCACGTGCTCGGATGTGGTCGTAAGTCTGACCAAGAGGCGTTGGAACTTCCCTTTGACCTGCTGCCCGAACTCATCACGACACAACTGAACGAATACGGTTACCTCATTTTCGATCTACCCATCGCCAATCATTTGACGGCCTGCGATGCGATCACACCTTATTTAGATGGCGTAATTTTAACGGTTGAAGCTAACCAAATTGATCATCGCCAGATCAATCGATTCCGCAAGAACGCTAAAAGTTTCGGAGTCGAAATCGTCGGTATGGTTATTAACAAGTCTTAGCCCCCCTCCAATTCATCCTTCCTTTATTGATCCCCTCCCTTAGCCCCCTCCTTTAGCCCCCTTCCTTAGCCCCCAACCTATTGGCGTCCTCCAAAAGATTTCGCAACAGAGTTCACAACGGATTTCAAATGATCATAAAAATTAGACGCAAAAACGAATCGATGTTGAAGCGATTGCTAAATCGCGCCACGCTCCACCATAGTTCTGCGCTGACTGACCATGTTCTGCCGCAGGAAATGTTTGAATCAGAATTGGTAAAAGAAGCCTTCCGATCGAATCGTCGCCGATCGGATCGCGAATTTGCTTTAGTTACCTTTGACTTTACAGATCAGCAAGCAACAGATCGAAAATTAGCCTCCCTGATCGCCGGGTTTCGTTCACGATTGCGAATTTCGGATGTCGTGGGTTGGTTTGATCTGCGATTGGCAGTGTTACTACCGGAAACGAAAAAGGCGGGAGCTTTATTGGTCGCCAATCAACTCGCCGCGATTTCCGCCGAACATGGAATTCAAGTTGAGACGCATGTTGCGATCTATCCTTGGGACGATCTCTTAGTTGCCGTCACCGAAGAATTGAAGGCTGAGGCTCAATATATGGCCGGCGGATCCGACGATGATAATGATGCCAATAACGGCGATCATCACGACCATCATCATGACGGTGAAGACTACCACCGCACCGATCAAGCCCACAACCGATTCGATCCCAGCGGCGACTACAATAATGGTAATTCTGCCATGTCAGTTGCCGTTGAGGTGAAGCAGTTGAGGTCTTCAACAATAACCAAACGGACGACCGAAATTTCGGTCAACAAAGCGGTCAAGGGCACCGGCAACTCGATTCAAATCCTCAGCGATAAGACACCGCGCTGGAAACGAGCGATTGACATCGTCGGTTCAGGGACGGGGCTGATGATGTTGACGCCCGTCTTTGCCGTGGCTGCGGTGGCCATTAAGTGTACCTCTGGCGGCCCTGTCTTCTTCGTGCAAAAACGTGAAGGCAAAGACGGCAAAGAGTTTGGGATTCTGAAATTCCGCACGATGGGTGTCAACGCTGAAGCCGAACAAGACGCCCTGCGGACGCAAAGTGAACAAGACGGACCGGCCTTCAAACTTAAGAACGATCCGCGGATCACCTTTGTCGGCAAGTACCTGCGAAAATCGTGCATCGACGAATTGCCACAGTTGTACAACGTCCTAATTGGAGAAATGTCGCTGGTCGGTCCCCGACCTCTGCCGGTAGGCGAATCCAAGCAATGTACTTCGTGGCAGCGACAGCGATTGTCAGTGCTACCGGGATTAACTTGCATCTGGCAGGCTCATGGTGGACGCGACATAAAATTCAGCGAATGGATGAGGATGGACATGGAATACATTCGCAAACGCAGCCTCTTTTATGATCTTCGGCTGATTTTTGAGACGGCCTTTATCGCAATTCTTCATCGTGGATCGGTCTAACTCAACCGTTTATCGCCTTACTTTTTCACTTTCGTTCAATGATCTTTGTGTCGATCATCGAGAATTTTTAGATTTAGATTCTAAATTCTATTCCGTGTTCTCTTCACTTTCTCTTCGGCTGTTACGTGCGACCTGTTTTTACCACAACAGAATCGATTAAGCTTACCGGAGGGCACTATGTCATCAGCTAGCCTTCCCGAACGCGGTTTTAAAATTCAGAACTTCCAAGGTAAGAAGTTCCTTGACGCCTTCGACATTCCAATCGCGACCATCCTTGGGCTCGGTTTGATCTTTTTTGTGACGTGTGTCAATTTAGCAAACCTCTCGATAGACAAAGACAGTGTTGGCATCGATGCACAAGTCTTGGTCAAATTGATGGGGATCGCGGCGGCCGGCCTGTACGGAGCATTCGGTTTTGCAACCGACCGACGGGTGCGGGACACCCTTCAGTCGTTTCCTGTATTCTGGTTAGTGATCATCATCGCGTTGTACTTTGTTGCTGCGTTCTTTTCGATCACCAAAGTCATATCCTTCGCCTCTGCGGTTTCGATGGCCGCCATTCTGTTGATGACCGTCACGGCGTTGGTTCAAATAGGCGTCATGCCGGTGCTTAATGCGATTTTCGCCGGCATGGCATTCTTCAATATCTTTTCTTGGATCGTTTACTTTGTTTGGCCCGAGGTAGGAGTGTTGGCCGAACCTCTGCCCGAGGGTAAATTCGCCTATCGCATGAGCGGATTAGCTCACGCCAATACGCTGGGCCAATGCACCGGGCTGACCGTTGTGCTGGGCACCGTGATGTATTTCACCTATCACAAACGCTCGATGTTGCGAGCGGGCCTGATTTTTGTCGCACTCGCAGCGCTGGTCAATTCACTCTCACGAACATCCTTGGTCGCAACCGTTGTCGCACTCGCCGTCGCCTATCGCCACGTATTTTTGAAGCGAAAGTACTTTACAAAGTACGTTGTGGCGTGCTTCCTTGGTACACTTGCGATCATGGTGATCAGCACGCAAGTCGATATCGGAGCTAAAATCAAAGAAAAGATGACGCTGGTTTCAAAATCTGGTGATGCCGACGAGCTCACCAGCGCGACGGGCCGCGCAGAAATTTGGGCGTATACGATACGATTGATCAAGGCGCGACCATTGATCGGTTACGGCGCTGCCACTTCCAAGCACTATCTCAAGGACTATTCGCAATACACCCATAACATGGTGCTCAATGTGGCCCTCTCCACCGGGATCATTGGAGGATTCGCGATGCTAATGATGATCTTGGGACGGCTCCGCGCGATGACGACAGTGTCACATCCTTTGGCCGATGGAATCCTAATGTTTATCATCATCAACGGCATATTTGAAAACGTGATACTTTCGATTCTTTGTGGGATGCCAACTATCGTGTGGATCGTGTCGCTTTCGTGGCCGCTATTAAAGGACGACCCGTTTCTGGACACACGGACCGGCGAACTGAAATCTGCAACACCGACGATTGATGGGAAGCTGAGGTTTTCTCAATGAGCAAATACTCTCGAAGCAGTGCCGTCAAAACCCCGACGCAAAATGAAGGCACTCAAAATCCTTCAATTCCTTCTCCCCTAAAGGAACCTGCGCTCGCTGAGGCGACCCAAGACGACCTGCAGGTGCTTGACATCGATGTCGTATTATTGACCAACTATCTCAGGCGGCACCATACGGTCGCGTGCCAGGAAATTCAGAAACGAGTTCGCAAGTTGACGGTCTTACTGTCAGTGCCGATGGAGCCAGACCGAAATTGGGAAGCCGATTGGGGCGAACTGGATGTGGTGCTGCAGAAAAACCGCATGTTCACCACCAAATGGAAACACTCAACGGGTTTCAGCGAGCAAAATTTTATTCATTTCCCCACTGACACTACGGCTCAGTTGAAGCGACTTCAACCGGATGTGATTTTGTCTTACGAGATGGGCATGAGAACCCTTCTATGTAGTGCTTACCGATTGTTACGGCCTCGATGTCGTCTGGTGATGGTTGGAAATATGTCCCAACACGTGGAAGCCGAACGTGGCCTTATCCGCCGCACCTTTCGAAACATCATCAAGCGCGGTTGCGACCATTTCACCTATAATGGGCCGAGCTGCCGTCGATACCTGAAGTCACTCAAAATCAGCGACGACAAACTACACCATTTCCCGTACTGCATTGACGAGGATACCGTTTATCACGGACCGCGAAACACGCCACACCCATCGTTGCGGAAAATGATTTATTGCGGATCGCTGAGTTCGCGAAAGGGGATTCTGCAATTTGCAATCGCCGCGCGAAATTGGTGCGATGCAAACCCCGATCAAAAAATTGAGTTGACCATTGCGGGAACCGGAGAACTGCAACTGGAAATCAGCGATCTTGGCAGCGCAAATTTCCAAATTGAATTTCTTGGCAACTGCGATTTGGAGGGGCTGCGTCTTGCCTATCGAAACGCCGACTTATGTGTGTTTCCTTCCTTGGCCGACGAATGGGGGTTGGTGCCGATCGAGGCGATGGCGTCCGGCCTTCCGGTGCTGGGAAGTTTTTACGCCCAGTCGGTAGAAACCCACGTGACCGAAGGCGAATCGGGCTGGGTCTTTTGCACCGATGATGATTTACAGATCGAAGCGGCCATCGATCGCGCGATGCAAGTTCAACCAGACGAACTTCTAAAAATGGGCCGCGCTGCCAAGGCCGCGGTCTCTGGGATATCTCCGGCCGCTTCGGCCGAAAGCATTTGCCAATTGATCAAGGCCATTGCCTCCAAGTAGCCCGCTGGAACCTTGTCCTTATCCAACCACCAAACCAACCACCAAACCAACCACCAAAGAGCCAACCTTTAACAGCCAAACACCATGTCTTCCACAAAAACAAAAAAGCCAGTCGCCAGCATCTCACTTGACTTGGACAACAAGTGGTCCTACCTAAAGACCGCCGGCAATCCCAAATGGGAATCGTTCCCGTCTTACCTTGACCTCTGCGTACCTCGGTTCTTGGATTTCTTTGACGAATTCCATCTAAAATCGACTGTTTTTGTCGTGGGCCAAGACGCGGTGCTGGAGAAGAACCATGACGCGATACGCTCGATTGCTGAAGCGGGCCATGAGATTGCCAACCACTCATTCCACCACGAACCGTGGTTGCACTTATACACAACTGACCAGCTGGAGAAAGAATTTAAGGACACCGAAAATTCGATAGAGAACATCACGGGTCAAAAACCGATCGGATTTCGCGGGCCCGGCTTCAGTTTGTCAGACGAAGTCTTACGCACGTTGATGCGACGAGGTTACGTTTACGATTGTTCAACGTTTCCCACCTATTTGGGCCCAGCGGCACGACTGTATTACTTCTTTCGGTCGAGTCTATCTCGAGAGCAAAAGGAGGACCGAAAAGAGCTCTTTGGCAGAGCTCGTGATGGTTTCCAAACTAACGATGCCTACCAATGGAGTTGGCGAGGCCGACGATTGATCGAGGTGCCTGTGACGACGATGCCATTGTTGAAGTCTCCCATCCATGGCAGCTATATTTTATACCTGGGGAAATTTTCTACGACTTTGGCAAAGCTGTATTTCTGGTCAGCGGTGAAACTTTGCAAATTAATGCAGATTGAACCTTCTCTTTTGCTGCACCCGCTTGATTTTATGGGCCAAGAGGACGACGACGATCTGGCTTTTTTCCCCGCCATGGACCAACCGGCACAGAAGAAGATTGATCTGCTTTCGGAGTGTATGGAGATGTTGGTTGCTAATTTCGAGGTCGTCAACATGAAAGAGCATGTGCGACGTGCGGACGAATATCTTCTGCCGGTCCGTTCGATCAACAAGGCCCCTGTCGGCCTGAACGAAAATTTCGTGCAGGCGAGGTAGATTTGCCGCCGGTCCCAGGGTCGATGGCTGGTCGTGACGTCCTTCTCGATTTAGAATGGAAGAAATACTATTCTTGACTCGTGAGAAATATTGTGAGCTCGGAACCTCTTAGCAATCACGTTCGACGATCGCCCCTCCAGTGGTCAAATGTCTTTGGAGTGGCCTTGTTTGCCATCGTTTGTTCGCTGGCCGTTTTCGGGACCTATAATTTCAAACACGTTCCAGGTGGCGATACGTCGTTAAAGGATACGGGCACGATTGGGCTCAAAGCGTTTCACAACCAAGTCTATTTTCCCGTCCGCGCCTTGGTCACCGGCGAAAATCCTTACTCACCGGAATACCTCCAGTATCACCCCGACAGCGCCCTTGGGAAACGGATCGCGATGGATCCCGTTCCACCTTCGACGCTGTTGATCCTTTCGCCGCTGGCGTTTTTGCAGCTTCATGCGGCCGAAGTTGTTTACATTTTGATCTGTGTGCTGCTGTCAATCTTCTGTGCCAATCTACTGTTACGCGCTGCGACCCACCGCCCACCAACCATCGGCGGCATTCTGTTGACCGCCGGGCTGATGATGATGTGCCTTCCAGGAGTCGAAGCGTTCGTCGCTTATCCGACGATCATGCTAACCTTGTTCGGCGTGCTATTGGCGATCGAACACAGCGGCAGACAAGATCTGCTAAGTGGGCTTGGAATCGTGTTAGCGTTTTGCCAGCCAGTGATTGGTATCGCGATACTAATCTTAATCACGTTTCGAAGACACTTTGGAGCCCTCGCGTTTGGCATTTTGATGTTGCTGCTGATGAACATCGTCACCATCGCGTGGATCGGCAACAATACCGAGGGGGGGGTCTCACAAGCAATCGAAGACGCGCGTAATTTGTACCCCAGCCTCTACGAACCTGTTGTCTCTGAGAATGTGCAAATAAGTTCCGATCGGGTGGATGCGCATTCGGTGGTGGCCAGGCTCTTTTCAACAGAACCTTGGGTCGCCCAGCAGACAAACCTTCACTGTTATATCGCTACGGGTCTGTTGCTGTTGGCGTTGATCGCCATGTTGGCCGAAAGAGATCACACTCAAATGGAAGGATTGATCAGTCGTTCGGGGATGTTGATCGCAACGGTTACGATTTTATTTTTCTATCAAACGACCGAAGCACTTTATCTGCTGTGGATTCCTGTCATCGGGTTGTTGGTTGATGGCTGGCGTGCGGAGCGCGCGTTCTCGTTGCCGATGCGATTTATCTTAGGGCTGTTGGTGGTGCTGCCGCTGTTCAATTACTTCGTAACACCTTTCGCGATGGACCGTCTTGGAATCTCAATTAGCGGAATCTCTGCGGGTGGAGCCTCTGCCGAAGAAGCCGCTCTGTTCTCGTTAAGGGCGCTATTTGAGACGTGGGAGGTAGCCAATCCAGATTTGGCTCAATGGCAGACCGTCGTTACCATCAACTCAATCTTGGTTGCCGTAGCCGTGTTGCTGATCGCAGGCCGAATGATCTTCAGCTCTTTGATTGACAAAGAAATTATCGCTGACCAACAGAATTCTTAAAGCATCCGAATTTGCTCAACAACCTACAAAATAGCCGACTACGTTGCGTCACATCGCGTGCCTAACGTGTCACAAGATCGCTTTAGGGTCTTTTCATTTCAATGGTCCCATCGCGTCTTTCTTGCTTTATAATTATGAATCACCAACGGCTACGTTTTGTGCCGCTGGTGAAGTAATGATTCAGCACGGACTGTGATAGGGTAAATACTGAGATGAGATTACTGAAGTTATACGTCGTAATGTCAGTCGCGGTGCTGATAGGATCTGCGGATATTGCGTCGGGCCAAGACAACGGGGCGGGCACGATCTTGATCGAAGCGCAGACCTTGGCGAAGACCAAATTGCGGATTAAGAATAAAGATCCCCAGCTACAGCCTGCCCTGAAAAGACTAATCAGGGAGGCTGATAGAGCCTTAACCAAAGGGCCTTATTCTGTGACGGACAAACAGAAGGTAGCGCCCAGCGGTGACAAGCACGACTATGCCAGTTACGGTCGGTATTGGTGGCCTGATCCAGACAAATCCGACGGTATGCCCTACATCCGCCGCGACGGCGAAACCAATCCCGGCAGCCAAAGCGCCAAGGAATCTGACCGGTCCAGAATTGAGTCGTTGAGTACCCACACCGAAACTCTGGGGCTGGCTTATTACCTGACCGGAAATGAAAAGTACGCTGAAAAAGCTGCCGAATTGCTGCGCGTCTGGTTTCTGAATCCGGCGACCAGGATGAATCCAAATCTCAACCATGCCCAATGCAGACCCGGTCACGACGACGGCACAAAATCTGGCGTCTTGGACGGGCGGATGATGACGCGCGCCTTAGAAGGATCCTTGCTGATCGCCGGTTCTTCAGCGCTCAGCGCGGAAGAGCGCGAGGGACTGAAGGCTTGGGTGGGAGAGTATTTCCATTGGCTGCAGACTGCCAAACTTCCGCTTCAGGAGGCGGCCGCGACTAACAATCACGGAACGTTTTTCGATGCCCAGGCCATGTACTTCGCCCTCTATTCGGGAAACAAGGAAGAGGCGGTCAGAATCGCCGAAGAGGCGATTCAAGGCCGAATCCTTTCACAGATAAATCCTGACGGTTCGATGCCCGAAGAGCTGGCCCGCACACGACCGCAGTTTTACAGCAATTATAACCTCCATGCGATGTTCATCGTGGCTCACCTTGCAAACAAGGTCGGTGTTGACCTTTGGAATGCTGGCGACGCCCGTCTCCGCGCCGGACTGGATTTCCTGGCACCTTATGCCGATCCAAACGAACCGTGGCCTCATGACACTATTAGAGAGAACGATCGAATGAACATGTTTCCGATCCTACTGATGGCCGACCGCGCCTATCCTGAGGGCAACTATCTGCAGATGGTTGAAAAGTTGCCTCCTTCTGGACGCGCAATCCGCCGCGAGAATTTGGTTTTTCCACTGATGCGTTGAGCATGCTGCCGACGTGTTATTTTAATAACGAATTGCGAAATATTCGCTTGGCCCAAGGAACAAACGCCGCATTTGAGTTGCTGTCCAAAGGGCACGCGGAACGACTCGTTCCAAATGTATTGAAGGAAAACTTGGATTCGCTGGCGATTGAAACAAAACCTAGCGAGCGGCTCAATGCCTCTGAAATGCGGGTTAAAAAATTTTGAACCTTGTTGCCGGTCCTTGCCATCGGTGGAGACTTAACGCTGCTCCATCGTAGCCGAACGTAAAACGGGTTTTCAGATTTGAAGGTCCGTTAGTGCTGCTCAATTTTCCCACCGAATCACCTGCGGCAATCGGTGGAAAAAATGAAGCTGGCCTCACGCTGGGCGGCTTCAGTTTCCGATTAGACACATGCAAGCATTTACTTCAACAACTGAGTCAACGTACGATCTAACGTATTGGCGAACGTTTGGACGTCTTTTTGATTCTGAGGCCGAGGTCCACCGGTTTGCACGCCTGCCGCGCGAAACTGCTCCATAAGGTTTCGTGTTGCCAATTTTCGGTGAACGGTTGAATCGTCAAACACCTGCCCGCGTGGCCCGATTGCCACGCCCAGCTTCTCAACCACCCGCGCCGCCAAAGGAATGTCGCCGGTGATCACGACATCGCCAGCGATCATCTTCTGCACAATCGTGTTGTCCGCGATGTCGGCACCATAAGGCACCGTCATCATGCTGAACAAATCTGAGCTCGGCACGCGCAGCGATTGATTGGCCACTAAGACCGTCCTGATTTGCAACCGCTTCGCCGCTTTGAAAACGATCTGACGGATTGCGCCGGGGCAAGCATCCGCGTCGATCCAAATTGTGAGTGGAGTTTCAGCCATGCCAACTAGAACCAGGAAAGGGTCGCGATTAAAATTCAGCCATGAACAAACCGGGATTCGAATTTGAACTGCTACACCAAGACAAACATTGTAACGCTCGATTGGGTCGTTTGACGACGCCCCGAGGCGTAATTGATCTGCCGACATTCATGCCCGTTGGCACCTGCGGCACGGTCAAAGGGCTGACCACGGGTCTGCTCAATTCGACCGGTGCTCAGATTATTTTAGGCAACACCTACCATCTCCACTTGCGTCCCGGTGAAGATGTGGTGGCTGAGATGGGCGGACTGCCAAAGTTCATGGGCTGGAATAAACCGATGCTGACCGACAGCGGCGGGTTTCAAATTTTTTCCTTGGCGAAGCTTACCAAAATCAATGAACAAGGAGCGAAATTCCGTTCCCACATCGACGGTAGCCTGATCGAAATCACGCCTGAAACAAGCGTCGCCATTCAACAATCGCTGGCGGCCGACATTGCGATGGTGTTTGATCACGTGATTGAACTGCCGAATCAGCGTTCGGTGGTCAAAGACGCGATGGACCGTACGATTCGCTGGGCCGAGCGTTCACGAGACGCTCACACGCTCGATTCGCAGATTCAATTCGGCATCGTCCAAGGCGGCTTGGACGAAGGACTTCGTAAGGAGTGCAGCGAAGCATTGGTCAGCCTCGATTTTCCAGGTTACGCCATCGGTGGGCTCAGCGTCGGTGAACCGCCGGCGGAAATGTATCGAATCCTCGATCACACAACGCCTCATTTGCCCTCAGATCGCCCGCGTTATTTAATGGGAGTTGGAACTCCGGTCGATTTGTTGGAATCCGTCCGGCGAGGCATCGACATGTTTGATTGTGTGATGCCCACCCGCAATGGGCGTAATGCAACGGCTTTCACCGACAGCGGCAAAGTCAAAATGCGGAACCGCTGTCATGAGCGTGACGCGTCCCCATTGATGGAGGGTATCGACACGCCTTATGCCCACCTTAGCCGAGCTTACCTGCGTCACCTATTTATGGCGAAGGAAATGCTGGGGCCGATTCTTCTATCGCTGCATAATATTGCTTATTACCAACAGTTAATGAGCCAGGCCCGAGAAGCGATCGCGGCCGATTGCTTTTTGGACTTTTATCACCAGAAGATGCACCGTTGGGGCGTTTGAGCGTCGCTGGGCAACCTAATAAATCTCTGTAAAACAGCGATCCATTGGCCTTGGCAGGATTAGGCCACGAATTTAAGATATCGGCTTGTTTTTGGGCATCATAATGCTTTCACAATGGTGAAAGCGGTTCAAAACGCGACAGATCGATAAATGTGAATCATCTTCTGAGCGCGGTCTAAAAAGATTCTGACGGGATATTCGTGGACTATTTACTTGCAATGTGCTTTTCTGTGCTCGCACAGACTCAGACAACGACCTCCTCAGCAGCCGGTGCTACTGGTGAAGTCGCTAAAGAGGCTGCTCCGGGATTTTTCTCTGACATGCAATATATGCTGCCGGCGATGCTGGCGATCATGGTCCTTTATTTCCTGTTGATGGTCCGGCCGCAACAGCAAGAACAATCAAAAGTCTCTGAGAAACTAGCCAATCTGAAAAAGAACGACCGCGTCGTTACTGCGGGTGGCATTTTAGCAACCGTCGTCAGCTCACGCGCGGAATCTGAATACACCACGATCAAGATTGACGAAAGCTCCAACACCAAGATGCAGATTCGCACCACCTCGATCGTTCGCGTGCTGACCGATGAAGACCAAAAATCGGGTACAGCTT
>Ga0114956_1000204_pt1 | contig 38791 bp, 26 predicted proteins | sample MaitaG_FD_87304 | JGI IMG/M metagenome (GOLD analysis project Ga0114956, IMG submission 87304) | Marine algal microbial communities from Maine, USA - Maine_Asex2 metaG | ecosystem: Host-associated > Algae > Red algae > Unclassified | place: Maine, USA | collected 2015-01-05 | reverse complement strand
TACCAAAAAATACAGTTACTGGCTTTGTAAGTGGTACTTCGATGGCAAACTTTTGTGGCTTATCTGCTGCTCGATATAGAATCCTTAGCAACCGAAACTGGGATGTCACAGAACTTGGTCTAAATGGAGCTCCACCTATCAGAGTAGTTACGGGTAGGCAGGCACATTCTAGTGTAATCAAAGCTATTTCTTTAGTTGGATTAGGAAAGAAAAATATTGAATGGGTTGACGTCGATGCTGAGGGAAGAATTATAGTCGAACAGATACCTCCATTGGATCAAACATGTATTCTTATACTTCAAGCAGGAAATGTCCATACTGGATCGTTCGATGATTTTGATTCAATATGCAAGAAAGCTAACGAAAGTGGTGCTTGGATACATGTAGATGGAGCGTTTGGATTATGGGCAGGAGCAACCAAAAAACTAAAGCATCTTACAAAGGGTTACCAATATGCTCATTCTTGGGCCGTAGATGGGCATAAAACCTTGAATACTCCATATGATTCTGGTATCATACTTTGTAATGATGAAGAAGCACTTGTATCCTCGATGCATATGAGTGGAGGATATATAATCCAAGGAGATGGGCGTGATGGCATGTACTATACGCCCGAGATGTCAAGACGATCTAGAATTATAGAACTTTGGGCCACCCTTAAATATTTAGGTCATCAAGGAATCGATGAAATGATTTTCGGAATGCACCAAAATGCTAAACTTTTTGCTAAATTACTTTCATCAAAATCTGATTTCAAAGTTTTAAACGAAGTCGTTTTCAATCAAGTGATGGTGCAATGTGAAACAGATTCTACAACAACTGAAGTACTCGAGCAGATACAACAATTGAGAACCTGTTGGGTCGGTGGATCTACCTGGAAAGGTCGTAAAGTAATAAGAATAAGTGTATGCTCATGGGTGACTACCGAAGAGGATGTACGGCTTTCTGCTGAGTCATTCAACAAAGCGATTGCTATGACGAGAATATCATCATAGTATTCCTAAAAATTTAATTTTCTAATTAATTTTCCAAGAGCCCGATGGCTAAATAGGCCATTAAGCCGGCACCCAACTCTATACTATCTTCGTCCACATCAAATTGAGGGGTGTGCACAGATGCTGTTATTCCTTTTGCTTTATTTCCTGTTCCTAAGCGATAAAAAACAGAAGGTACTTTTTGTGAATAATAGGAAAAGTCTTCTGAGGTCATTCTTTTAGGAAGATGTATGGTTTGCTCTACTCCAACAAATTCCCTCGCAAAATCCATGCACTTTTCGGTTGCTTGTACGTGATTTATTAAAACAGGGTACCCTCTTCTAATTTCAAAATCAATTTTCGATTTTGTCTCGGATTGAATCTTACTAATAATTTCTTGCATTTCAGCATGCATTTTGCTTCGAATTTTCTCATTCATTGCTCGATAAGTGCCTTCAATATGTAGTCTTTCTGGTATTATATTAGTGGCTCCTCCATCTGACCAGATTTTGCCTAAGCTTAAAATCACTTCATGATTTTCTTCTTTATATTTTTTGTACAATTGTTCAAATTGAGCAATCACTTGGCTACTTACCGTTATTGGATTAATGCAATTAGCTGGCAAAGCCGCATGTCCTCCCTTTCCTGTTATTGTGATATATAATTCATCCGCAGATGCCATATACGGTCCTGGATGAAATCCAACATTTCCTACTTCCAGGGGAGGATGCACATGTTGACCAATGACGTATTTAGGTTTTGGATTGTCTAACACTCCTTCGTCAATCATGATGGATGCACCACCTGGTAATTTTTCTTCCCCTGGTTGAAACATAAATCTTATTCTCCCCTTCCATTGATCTTGTAAATTTTTAAGAATATGGATGGCACCTAAAACACAAGTGGTATGGACATCATGACCACATGCATGCATTCTATTCTCTATGGTAGAGTGATAAGATCTATCCTTTACTTCCTGAATTGGTAATGCATCAATATCAGCTCTTAAGAATATAACATTTTCTATCTCTTTAGAATCTCCTAGTTCAGCCACAATACCATTTCCTGCCCAACCTTTGGTATGCGACACACCCCATTGGGTCAATGTATCAGAAATAAATTTACCTGTATTTTCTTCCTGAAAAGACAATTCAGGATATTGATGTAGATGCCGTCTGATTTTGATGAGTGTATCAAATACTTCTGAGGCCTCTTCCTTAATTTGGTCTATTATTACTTTCATGGCTTACCTGGTAGTAGGTTTTTCATTATAATGATAAAATCTTTCCAAACATTATAATAACTAGCATACTCCAAATCGGACTCATATGCTTCTCGAGATGCCCTATATTCTAACCCATAATTTTCACTTACAGAAAAAACTCCATCTTTTATCAATGGTAACTGTTGAGATTGAGAAGATGCATATCCAACCCATGTTTTCGTTCCTATGAGTACAGGAATGAAGCCTGATAAAAAATTTTTTCGTCTTGGACTTATTAATAAAATTAATGGGAATAATGGCATAAAAATTATTACTAATGTGATATCCAATATTCTCTTTTGAAGTAAGTACAAATCCATCGTCAGATTAATTTTCAAATCTTTTGAATACCATGACCCTTGAGCATTTTTAGAGTCTGACCCCAGGATTCCTGCATTATCTTGATTTGCGATTCTATAGGAGAATTGGTTGCCTAAGGTAGACATTTGATGAATGATCTCCCCATGACTCAAATCTTTGGAACAAAATACAATTTCATCTGGTTTTAGTTTTTTACTTATTTCGCTTAATTGACCCAAGGTACCAGAATGAGTGTCGCCATCTAATGAGTCATTTTGAGAAACAGCGGTTAGTAAAGTTGAACTTTTAAAATAGGTTTGAAATTTACTCTTTAAGTCTCTGATAGAATCTTTACTTCCTACCAAAATGATTTTTTTCTTAAGGCCATTAACGGCAACCCAACTGCCAGTGGCTATTTTATTAAAAAACAATTTAATGTACCACAAAAATGGAAATAAAAGAATTGAACTTATAAATATAATAGCTCTTGAGAATCGGAGATCAAATGGTAAAAAATTGTACACTAAGAAGACCAATAAGGCCCCAATTAACCACCCACCTAAAAACCTATCAAAGCCACTTTTCTTTTTATAATGTCCAGTAAAAATTAGGCCGACAATAAACAATAAAGAAAACAAGAGAGCCAATAAATAAAAATCAATATCATCGTAGTAATGAATATCTTTCCAATAGAATCGGCTCCACATATATTTAATACCTTGGTAAGAGAAATATATAAAGGAAAGATCTATCATCGGATGAAGCACGGTCATTAACCAACTCTTCAACTGAGAACTTATGGCAACAATGACAATGGCTAAGTTAATCAAAACGGTCCAAGCGCTACTGTTACCAGGTCTATGCTTATTGTTAAATATCAACATAGCATTATAAAAATGCTTGGTGTAAGAAACCGAAGATTTTTTAGTACTTTCTCCCTTGAAATGTATGATACTGGTGTCACTCAAAAAATAGTTTTGATAGCCTGCTTGCTTAATTTTATAGGAGAGATCTATATCTTCTCCATACATAAAGAATTGCTCATCAAAACATCCAGTAATATCAAGAGCAGATTTTCTAGTAAACATAAAAGCTCCGGTGAGAACTTCAATTTCATGGTTTTCTGTATTGGAAAGATGGCCTAAATAATAGTTATTTAAAAATTTAGAATTTGGAGATAACTTCCATAGCCCAGTTATTTTGCAGAAGGAAGACCATAATGTCGGAACACTTCTTTTAGATTCCGGCAAGAACTTCCCACGTCCATCATACATCGAAACACCCAATGAGCCAATTTTTTCATTTTGTTCCATAGTATCAAAACACTTTTGCAATGTATCTTCCTGAAGAATAGTATCAGGATTCAAAAAAAGAATATATTTTGATTTGGAAATTTTTACTCCCTGATTATTGGCTTTTCCAAATCCAACATTATCAACATTGGCAATTAATTTGACGGATGGATAATCAGATTTTAACATGATTAAAGAATCGTCTACAGAGGCATTATCTACCACTATAATTTCCTTATCCAAAGCATCTTTACTTTGTTCAATAGAATGAAGGCATTCATTCAGAAAATGCTTTACATTATAATTTACAATAATGATAGAAAGATCCTTCATCAAAAGCGTATATCATTTTGTTTTTAGGACTGTTTATAAGGCATACGAGAAAGGATCGATTGAGCTAAAGTATACTCATCTGCAAATTCCAATTCCCCTCCAAAAGAAACACCTCTCGCAATGGTACTTATACGTACTTTAAATTCCTCCAACATTTTACTAATATAAAAAATGGTAGTTTCCCCCTCAATGGTAGGAGAAATTGCCATAATAAGCTCTTCTACTTCTTCTCTTTTTACCCTATGTACTAAAGAGTCAATATTCAATTTTTCAGGGCCAATGCCTTCTAATGGCGAAATTACACCACCTAAGACGTGATAAACACCGCTAAATTGTTGAGTATCCTCAATGGCCATTACATCCCGAATGGACTCAACAACGCACACTAAATTCTTTTTCCTAGCCACATTGCCACAAATCTCGCATAAATCCTCATCAGAGTAGGAATAGCATTCAGTACAAGTCTTTAACTGAGTATCTAAGGCAAGTAGACTTTCTCTAATTTTGGTATTCTTGTCTGTAAAGTCATCTACTAAGTGTAAAACCATCCTCAATGCTGTTTTTTTCCCAATCCCAGGCAAAGAACTCACTGCATTTACAGCATCTTCTAAAATCTTAGACGAAAATTTCAAAATCTCTATTTTATTTTTAAATATACTTTTGACTATGCGTAACAAATAGTACAAAAATGAAATGATTTAAGAGCTATTAGCTTATTTATTTACGCGCAACACCAAATTACCTTTTAATTATTTTATATTTTCCATCTATTTCGATGACGATATATCTACAAATGGCATTATGTTGAAAATCAAGCATTTACAAATCAATTAAATTCTATTATTAAATCATGACAATGTATTAAATAATAGAAGTAAAGGTAATGATTACTAAATTTTATTGGTTTAATAATTAGCTTTGAATGTCAAATACAATAATAGTCTTATTATTTTTGAAAAAACTAAAAAGATTGCAATGGCGGAAATAATTAGAATGCCTCGATTAAGTGATACAATGGAAGAAGGGAACATCGTGAAATGGTTAAAAAAAGAAGGTGATACCGTGGCTCCAGGTGATATACTGGCTGAAGTAGAGACGGATAAGGCGACTATGGATTTAGAGAGTTTTCATAATGGCATTTTACTTCATATTGGCATAAATGAAGGACCTGTCGCTGTGGATGGAATTATTGCAATCATTGGAGAGAAAGGGGAGGATGTTGAAAAATTATTAGCAGAAGCAAATAAGGAATCTGAAGCTACTCCAGCTGAAGAAGAAGGTAAAGAAATAGATGAAGAAGAAACGAAAGAAGAAGTAAAAGAACAAACGAAAAAGGAAGCTAAAAAAGATGCATCTTCATCTAAAGAAACGGGGCCTGTCAAGCCAGATACGAATAAGGCCCCCGCTGCTTCTACGGCAGAAGGAGGAAGGATAAAAGCTTCCCCACTGGCTAAGAAAATGGCGACTGATAAGGGTATCGATTTAGGAAGTGTTATTGGGACTGGTGAAGAAGGAAGGATTGTGAAAAAAGATATTGAGAACTATGTTCCATTGACTACGAGTGGAAATAAAGCTCCTGCAGCTGCTAATAGTGATGAGAGGACAAGTAATAAAACCACAGAATCACCAACCATCGCTTATGGAGATCATCCAGTTTCTCAAATGAGAAAAACAATAGCAAAAAGATTGGGAGAAAGTAAATTTACAGCTCCTCATTTCTATCTGACAATAGTGGTCGATATGAAAGAAGCTATGAGAGCAAGAAAAGCCATCAATGAAGAAGAAGGAGTAAAAGTATCATATAACGACTTGATTGTCAAAGCAAGCGCCTATTCACTAAAAAAACACCGAAAGGTCAATGCTTCTTGGTTGGAAGATAAAATCACTGTACATCAACGTATCAATATAGGAGTAGCAGTAGCGGTGGATGAAGGATTGGTAGTGCCAGTACTACATGATACAGATGGCATGAGCTTAATGCAAATAAATAATCAGGTTAAATCACTTGCCGGTAAAGCACGAAGTAAAAAAATACAGCCAAAGGAAATGCAAGGAAATACTTTCACGATAAGTAACTTAGGAATGTTTGGCATAGATGAATTTACTGCGATCATCAATCCGCCAGATGCCTGCATCCTTGCTGTTGGCGGTATTCAGGAATTACCCGTTGTAAAAGACGGAGAAATTAAGATAGGTCATCAAATGAAAGTGACCCTATCTTGCGATCATAGAATCGTAGATGGGGCCACTGGAGCTAAATTTCTTCAAACGTTGAAATTCGTTTTAGAAAATCCTGTTAGACTGTTGGTATAATCAATTTTTCATGATTTTATAGGTTTCAATTTTTACGTCAGTAGAAATTTCGACTATGTACATTCCATCGGACAAAGAAGTAAGATCTATATTTCTTTGTGAGGAACTGACTGAATGTTCTTCAAAAACAATTGCACCAGAAAGATTGGAAATTGCTATATCTGTAATTAAATCCTCCTGAGACGATAGTGTTACCGAATCAACAAATGGATTAGGGAATAGGTTAATTGTTATATTTTGTTCCGAATCCTTTAGTTTCGAATTACTCTGTTCTTCTTGAGCAACAAAATTTTCCTGCGTCTTTTCTTCTAAGTAGTGGGAACTTGTACAATATCCTTCTCTTCTTTCAAATGAATTTGAGTATTCAGTATGGGCTTGGTCCTCGACAATTAAATCTTGAAATTCGATCTCACTTTCATTAACAGAAATAATTTTTGATCTACACCCATCGCTCAATCCTGCACTATCATCTCCTATACTGACGCTACCCAAAAGTCCATTAAGTTGCATCCAAAGGTTTACATCTGCGATAAATATATTTAGTTCATTTACTTCTGATGAGCAAAATTCAGTTGAACCTAAGCAATATGGAAAATGAAATCCACGTACTTCACTTGATATTCTTCTTTCATTCCCTCGGCTATCGACATATTCAAATCCTGTCAGCTGTGGAATTCCGCCAAAATCAAGACAAACATTATAATCACATAATTCAACTGCAGAATTTCCTCCTAGTGTTAGTTGCTTACAAAGATTACCGCAAGCTGAATTACTATCTACAATATCTAAACAAACCGTGTAGTTGCCTTGATCAAATGTATGTACAAAAATTTCTTCATCTGAGTAAATCTCTCCATTTACAGACCATCCAAATTCTGCAACATTTATATCATTATCAAATACCGGTTTAAATTCATATTCTAGTGGATTTCTTTCATTAATTATTACATCTTTCAATTCTTGGGACTTACTGGTAATCGTAACATTGTCAATTAGAAAACCACAATTTACACTATCATCTCCTGTATAATCGAATGACGTAAATAACCAAACTTGACCATAATTATTATCACAAGTAAAACTAACTTTATAACCATCAAATCCATTTGTTCGCAAATCTGTAGTCTGTATTAATTCAATGATCTCTACGAACATCGAAGAAGTAAATAAATCTGGATTATTTTCTTCAGTCGGAAATTGGAAATTGTTATGAGAAGAAGGTATTAGACTATTATTTAAAAATATATGCAAAAAACCTTTTTCTGGTCTATCACAGACGGTTCCATAGTCAAAGTTCATCGTATAGGTCTTCCCTTCTAATAACTCAACTTGAGTATAAATACCTTCACTATGCTTGTGATCTGGTCTGTTTCCATAACAGATATGGCCAACGTTACTATCAATCATTCTTAAGCCTCCGTACCAATCCCATTCCGGTGTTTGATAGTCTGCTGTACCATGAGTAGCGAACCAATTCTCAACGCCTCCTTTTGAAATTCCTAAAGATGGCGTTCCACCTGGAATGTTTGTCAAATGTTCGAAATCTCCATTATAGAGACTTGATGGACAATCTTGTGTAAGAGCCTTTGTAAGTGTTATATGAGAAATTAAAAGAATGGTGATTAGGGATAAAATTCTCATTTGAAACTTTGTTTACAGTTTTTAAAATATGGGGTGTAAAAGCTGAATAACAAAGTGGGCAAGCCCAAAAGGTAGTAGAATTACATTGTTTTAAAAGGAGTAAAATAAAGTGAACAGAAGTGTATAAACTCAATTGAATTATGGAAAAAGAAAGGACTTAAATGATGAGTATAAAGGTTATTGTTTACAAAGTAACAAAGGAACAAAAAGGATAAATTAAAGGAATTAAGAAGGCGTAATAAACTAAAATTGAGAATGCGAATATATATCAAAAAAGTTTGTCCTGCTTTAATTTACGTCATCACAAAACCAATTTGACGCAGAACTTACATATAAGATATCCCTGGTTCAATGGGCCGCGTCTGTACTGATATGTGTATTCTGTGGTGAAAATAAATTAGGGACCTACAAATTTACAGAAAGTATTTTTGAGTCTTGAATGCAGAGGATATAAAAAAAGGGACGAGTCTAAACTCATCCCTTTTACACATTTATTATTAATACTATAATTAATATCCAGAACTCTTGTTTCCATTATTATAGTTATTATAATCTGCATCATAAGATTCTCCTTGGACTCCCGTACCAACCGGTGCAGCCATATCGAAATCATTACCATCACATGTTCTAAACTCAACCCTTCTGTTAAGATAGTGAGATCCATCTACTCCACCTAAAGGATTTTCTTCCCCTCCGTACATCAATTTCAATCGACTTCTGTCTAGACCATAGTTCGTTACTAAGTAATCAATAGAAGCTTCAGATCTTTTGTATGATAAGTTATTGTTATAATCATTGTCTGCTTTGTTATCTGTGTGACCATGTGCAACAATACAAAGTTCAGGGCATTTTTTCATAACCTGAGCTACGTGATGTAATTGGCTATAATATTCAGTTTTGATGCTAGTCTTATTATTATCAAAATGAATCATTGGTAGGAACCAATCTCCACAACCAGTTCTTACTACTGTAGTTGTACCATTAGCCCCAGCAGCGCCAGTCGCACCAGTTGCTCCTGCTATTGTTTCTATTCTTGTTTCTATTTCAGAAACTCTTTCTTGTACTTTAGTATCAACTGTGTTTGCAATTGATTCTTCGGTAATGCAACATTCAGCCGCAGCAGCAACACCACTTTCGTCAATCTCTAAACCTGGTGGTGAATATGGCTCTTGATCCTTACAATCTGGAATTCCATCACCATCACTATCTAAAGTGATACCTCTAGTGTCTACTGCACAACCATCTGGCGTATCTAATTCTTGATCCAACATATCGATTACACCGTCATTATCATCATCTGTAAGATCCAACTGAGGTCTTTGCTTTAGGCTTGCAATGTCATTAAATGTGGCATCCATAGGATTAACCCAATAAAGAGGTTCTGTTCTCTTATTGAAGTTTCCAAAGTTTATTCCAATTACTAGATGAGTATAATGTGCGATATCCACATTATTAGACTGATCTAAATTGGTTCTATACTTTTGTCCATCTAAGAAATCGTTATCAGAAAGAAAGACTTTATGTTCGAATGAAAGATTTATTCTTTTAGATATCTTTCTAGATACTCCGGTTGCCACGGTACCCATAGCGTGAATATTATAGCTATCTCCAAGTCTAAAAATTCCTTTTTTCTGAAAACCTTCAGTTTCGTATGTACCATCATACTCAGTTTTAAGATTAGACTTTATTTCATCTCTACCTTCTTTAGTATCAAATTTTTCCTTAGTGTAGTCTATTCTATCTATTAAGTCAACATAATAGTCACCATCAGCATCCTGTAAATCATGGTAAGTTGAATGATGATCAACACCTATACCCATAGCAATGTACCAATTCCACTTGTTATGATCACTATGAAATAACATATTTCCAACATTCAGAACTCCTTCTATACCTGCATTGTAGTAAGTTGTTTTATGATTGAAAAACCATCTTTCTCCTGTAGAGGGACCATAACCTTCAAAAACTCCACCTGGTCCAGTTTGACCTTCAGGAACAAGATTAAGGTACGATGGCTGTGGATCTAATCCTTTTGTCACACCATAAAAACCAGAAAGTCTGATTGAAAAGATGTAATGTAAAGCCTTTCTAAGATGAATTCCAACACCATAACCAGCTGGCAATTCCCTATCAACATCACCATCAATGAAAAAATGACCTCCATGAAGACCAACTTCTAAAGCATTTTTAGGTTTTGCAGAATATTTATTTTGACCCATTCTCCATTCTTTGTTTTGATCTGGGTCTTTTGTCATTTCATCAGTGACACGTCCTGATTTCCAAGTGTCATTGATTTCTTCATAAGATTCTTCATAGGATTCCTCAAAGGATTCTTCGATTATTTCTTCCTGGATTTCCTCAGTTACTTCTTCCTGAGCAGAAAGTGCTGCACTAAAGATTACAGCAAAAAGAAGAGATAAATTCTTGATAGTCATAGGTGTATATTTAATAATAAATATTAATACGTGCCAAATATAAAGACAAATAACAGATTAAAGAAATTTATAATGTATAAATATCAATAAACTATTAGCCTTTACACAAAGGAGGCTCGTGATCAAATTGTTAGGGTGTAATTCGTTTAATCTACCTTAAAGTTATATTAACTTTCGCTAAAAGGTATATAAGGGATGGTAAAGAAACGTATAATTCAAAATATATGACAAATAAAATGCAAATTATTTATATTACTAAACAAATTTAACATTCTTCTGAATTCTACTTAAATTCAAATTTAATCATATATTATATATTTTCATAATATGTATGATATTTAATGTCTGTATTTTATATTTACATAAAATTTATAATATGAATTTCCTAACTCCTTATTGTTATTCTGAAATTTCATTGCATCCAAAGCAAGATGAGAGCATTTTCAAATCCATTTATTTTTATAATGGGGAGCCGTCAATTCTAAAACAACATCAAATCGGAATCGTAGGTACCGACCCAATTTCTCTCAATGGATTCAGAAACCATTTCTATAATCTAGGTGATCATTTTCAGGCGTCGATTCTAGATCTTGGTGTTATAGATTATGACAATCAGGCCGCATTTCAGGAAAGAATTGATCATTTGAGAAAAGAGTTAGCGCTGATCGTTATTGGAGGAGATGCAATACATTCTGACAAGGAGCCTTATTGTTGTCTATCCAATAAGTTAGAGTCTAATACATCCACTATGCATTCACTAGCCTATCAAAGACATACTACTTCTCGTGAAGACTATCTGAATACAAATCATCTTAATCATCTATCCTTAGGTGAATTAAAAAGCAAGGTTTCTATAGTAGAACCTTATTTAAGAAATTCAAAAAGTTTGATTGTTAATCCAAATGTGATAAAGAAATCTGATTCAAAGTTTGAAGGGAGCGATCTATGTGGTCTGACGATTGAAGAAACATGTCAGATTGCTAGATATGCTGGTATAAGTCCAAATATTGAACTTATTCAATTCACTGATATACCCCCTTCAGATAAAGAAAATAGACTATATGAATGCGCTTCTGTCACTGCCTGGTATTTTTTGGAAGGATACATGAATAAGAAATTTGAAGATGCTGCAGATCATGACAATACTTGCTATATTATCCAAAACGATTATTTTGAAAATCCGCTGAAATTCATCTCTAGTAGTGAATCTGGGAGATGGTGGGTACAACTAGAAGGAGAAAGTGAATATTTACCTTGTCTCTACGATGATTACGTAGCTTGTAAATCAGGGCAAATTCCAGAAAGACTCCTTACTTTAGTTTAGATGACTGTAGTTTACTTGCTTGTAATTTAGAGGCATGTAGATTACAAGATTTTAAATTAAAAGAGTTTAGATTAGTGGCGACTTTAGATCAGTTAATTTTAGATTATGGATATTCTGGAGTATTGAAAATTACCAGTAACCAAAGGATTAGGTTATTAATTTAGTCTAAAATAGCCTCTAACTTAATCCCACGAGAACCTTTAATTAATACCAAGGAATCTTTTACCAAAGGATGTTTTTTCAAATACGTTTTAAGGTCGTGTCTCGCATTAAAATTCATCAACTTCGGATTTTTTAAATTGGTTGCTTTAAACTTTGGTCCTACGGTATAAATCTGATCTACCTCCATTTCTAGTGATTGTTGCAAAATCTTTTGATGCTCTTCCAGATAACTCTTTCCTAACTCTAGCATGTCTCCTAAAATTAAAATTTTCGGTTTTCCTTCTAATGTTTTAAAGTTTTGTATACTTAAAGACATGCTATTTGGATTTGCATTATAGGCATCCAGTAAATATTTGACCCCACTTTTTACAACAATTTGGGATCTATTATTCTTCGGTGTATATTTCGTGATGGCCTTTAGTGCCAAATCTTCAGGTACTTTAAAGACTCTAGCGATTTCAAGAGCGACGGCAATATTTGGTAGATTGTACATACCAGCCATTTGTGTCTTATATTCTTTACCATACAATGAAAATCCAAGAGTAAGATCATTGTTTGGTAAAACCTTCAATTCTTTTGGATCGTAAAAACTATAATTTGGATAAGTTCCGAGTTGTTCTATCAGCAATGAATCTCTAATATTACAGAAAATATGCGACCGCTCTCTTATTAAGAATTTGTAAAGTTCAGTTTTCCCCTTTAGAACACCATCAATTCCACCAAAACCCTGAAGATGAGCTTTTCCAATATTCGTAATAATACCGTAGTCAGGTTCTGCAATTTCAGCTAATAACTTTATTTCGCCTACATGATTAGCTCCCATTTCTACAATTCCTACATCGTGACTTGAATCAAAAGACAAGAGCGTAAGTGGTACTCCTAAGTAATTATTCAGATTGCCTTTAGTGAATCCACATTTCAGATCTGTGCTCAGCACGGCATGAGTTAGCTCCTTAGTAGTGGTTTTGCCATTTGAGCCCGTAATAGCGACGATAACGGTTCCTATCTCGTTTCGATGATGATTAGCCAATTGTTGTAATACTTCTATGGTATTATGTACCAAGATAGTTTTATCTTGTTGGTATGATTTGTCATCTATGATAACATGGGATGCTCCCCTCTTAATAGCTTCCTTCACAAAATGGTGTCCGTCAAAATTGGGTCCCTTTATGGGAAAAAACATCTCATTTCGCTTCAAAGTCCTTGAATCAATTGATATCCCACTACACTTTTTGAAAAGCTGATAAAGTTGTTTAATGTTCATTGGTGCAATAATAAAAAAAATAGTCTTTGTACAGGGTACAAAGACTATTCACTTTACTGAAAAAGTTTATTCTTATTTATATCTTTTTTTCTTTTTCTTAGCTGGAGCTCCAAAAATATTTCCACTTGTATCTTGATTTCCAGTTTCTCCACCGACTCTAATCATCGCACATCTAAACCCAAGATTTCTACTTCCTTTATCCTCATCTTTATATCTTCTAGTTCCTGGAGACAACCAAAATAATCTATCTCCCCATGATCCACCTTTGATTACTCTAGATTTATCACTTATAAGTGTAGAAATGCCGTATTGATAATCTACCATTTCTTCTACATCTCCATCCTTGTAGTTTCTTACATCTCCTTTTCTGTAATTATCTCTGACGCCGATGGTATCATCCTCTACTTGTCTATATTTCAAACGACCTAAACTATCCTTTTCGACTGGTTTACCCGTTTCTTCATCTCTAATAAGTTCTGTAAAGACATTTCCTCTATAAGGGTTTAAGTCATGGTTTTCAGCATCACTTAAGGTAGTACTTGTCATTGGTCGATATACATCCTGTACCCATTCATTGACATTTCCTGCCATATTATATAAACCAAAATCATTGGCTATAAATGCTCTTACCGGGCCTGGAGTAGAAGCTTTATCATTTAGATTACCGGCCATACCCATGTAATCCCCTCTACTTCTTTTGAAGTTTGCAAGAATTTTTCCTTGATATTTATCTCTTTTCTTGTATCTGGCTGTATTTCCATCCCAAGGGAAATATCTTCTATCTGTAATAACCTCATCTTCGGAAGCTGCCTGATTTCCTTGAAGCGCCAAGGCTGCGTATTCCCACTCTGCTTCTGTAGGCAATCTATATTCTGGTAAAAGGATACCATCTTCAAACCTTACTTGTCTTTCTCCTCCAGATGTCAAATCAGGGAGATTTTTTCGGACACTACCTTGGTATTGCCCTGCCAAATAAGCTTTGGAATTGAAGTTTTCGCCGTCAATTTGCTCGTTAGTATTGGCATTTAGGATACCTTTTTCCATCAAAAGCATCTCGTTTACACGATCACTTCTCCATTTACAATATTCTTGCACTTGTAGCCAGCTTACACCAACGACCGGATAGTCATCATAGCTTGGATGTCTAAAATAAGTTTCAACTAGAGGCTCATTAAAGGCTAATTCTTCTCTCCAAACAAGTGTATCTGGCAATGCATCATTCCAGACTTGTGGATAGGTTTGATACACTCTTTTAGTCCAATGTATATATTCTTTCCAGTGACTATTACTAGCCTCTGTTTCATCCATATAAAATGAAGATACTGTAACTCTACGAGGAATATTATTCCATTCGTAGGTAACATCTTCTAATGACGTTCCCATATTGAACGTACCACCTTCTATAAGGACTAAATTAGGCCCAGTAACCTGACCTTCGTAGTCGAGCTTTTCAAAACCTCCCCAATCTTGGGAGTTGTATTGCCAACCAGTTGCATCTGAATCTCCGCCTTTTGATCCGCGGCTACAAGAGCCAAAGATAAGAGCTAAAGAAACAATAGAAAAAAGGAGAACTAACTTCCGTTCCATTACCACAATTTTTGTTAGTAGGTATATTAATTTATTATTAACAGGATGAAGCTTTATGGTTTATTCTGGGGATTAATTTACATAAATCGTACCTGAATCAACGAAATAGCATAAAGCAGTCATTTAATTTAGATTTTTCTTTACCGATCTTGTCCAAACTTATCAAAACTCCAACCTCATGACTTCCGCCACTTGATAAATTTAAAGAAGAAATTGTCATATCAAAACTGTAACTTAGTTTCAGCTTATCGAGTGCATATCCAAAAGCAAAAATCAGTGAATCTTGGTTTCTAACAGTATGCCTTGCATAAACACCGGTTAGTAGATTTCTTATTTGAGCGTGAACACCTAGATTTACCTGATAAAAATTTCCTTGCTTTGCAAGTATTAAACTCGGTGATAAAAACGTGGCTTTATTTCTGTTATTGCCTTGTTGTAAGATTAACTGGTGTCCTAGATGGAAATTTATCAAAATAGGCTGTCCAACTTCAGAAGAATTGGTTTTTTCAGCAAATCCATAATTCGGACTATTCAAATGTTTAATCGATAATCCTGAGTACCATCTATTAGAAAACACCAATAATCCGGTCCCAATATCTATATTAGTTTTACTGAGACTTTCAGGTTGCAATTCATCAGAAGAAATAATTACTCCATTGAAAAGGATTGGTCCATTTGCGGAATCTATCTGATCAGAAAATAAAAGTTTATTCCAATCTAGACTGTATTGATCTATTCCAATTTCTAAGCCAATTCGCATTTGGATATTCTTCGAAAGCCTCATCCGATACATATATGCACCGCCTATTTCGAGATGTTTCAGTGTACCATTACCGCTATCATCCCCATTCATATAAAAACCCACCCCACTTTCTATATTTTGAAAAAATTGGCTGTAGCCTAATGAAAAAGACTTATATGGTGTTCCGAATCCAGGCCATTGAATTCTAGAATTAATATTAAATTGAGGAGTAGTAGATGTTCCTGCGAAGGCAGGGTTCATCAGAAGAGGGGCATTATAAAATTGACTAAATATTAGATCCTGTGCATGGCTAGGCAGCAGATTGCCAAAAAAAAGTATCCATATTATTATAGTTAGTCTTTTTGTCAATTCGATTATATTTATTGAGAGATTGCATATATAACTTATCTAAATTAGGTCTTCTGCAATACCGCTTCTCGTTTAACGTTTCAATAACAATAAAAATGCGAAATATCCTGAGTATAAATAATATTTTCTCCCCGAATTTGGTAATAATCCAAATATTCTTGCTTATCGGCATAAGCCAATTTGCCGGATATTCCCAAGAATCCATTTTTTCAAGCAGTGAAGTATATAAATTGTCCGTTGATCAACCAGGTATTTATAAGATCGATGGGAACTTTATAAATTCCTCTTTAGCATTCGATATCAATAGCATTGATCCGTCTAAGATTCAAGTCTTTACGGATAATGGAGGAGCTCTTACGGAACGATTTGGGGAATATTTTAGTGATCCAGCAGAGATTCCTATTTATGTCCAAGATGGTGGGGATGGGCGCTTTGACCCATCAGATGCGATCTATTTTTATTCCTTTGGACCAGATAACATTCGCCTTACACAAACTCCAGAAATTACGAAGAATATATACTCTGAGCAACAGTATGTTTTTATAAAGTTCAATGATAATAATGGTAAAAGAATCAGTTCCAAAAGCTCATTAGAGGATACACCGGCATTCTCATATCAAACTACTACAAGAATTCATCGTCATGAGGTTGATAAACAAAATCTATTAGGAGAATATGCTTCAGGACAAGGTTCTGGACAGTCATGGTATGGAGAAAGTTTTACTAATAATTGGGAACAAAATTTTAGCTCATTTTTTGACAATGTAGCACCTATTCCAAATACAGAATCTCTGATGAAATTTCGATTTGCTGCCAGAAGTGATCAAGCTTCAAGTGTGCAAATTTCTATAAATAATATTCTATTTGATAAAAGTATAAACCGAGCTGATTTAGGTGAGGTAGAATCCACCTATGCCTATGTTGCCTTGATAGAAGAGCCTCTAAATATTGGGAATAGTCCAAGTGTAAATATAATTTATGAAGGCAATAGCAACACGGATGAAGCTTGGTTAGATTATATACAGATCACAACAGAGGAAAATATTAATTATCAGATTGGAGAATTTATTTTTCATATCGGTTCCGCAGAAGAAGATATTTCTCAGATTAGCTTAGCAAGTATGCCAAATGGTTTTGAATTATGGGATGTGAGTGATGTAAGAACAATATATAAAGCAGACCTTGAAAATGATCAATTTGTATATAGAAATAATGGGAATATAAATCTCTTTACATTCTTCAATCCCTCAGGAAATTATGGCTTACCTAATTATGTAGGAAAATTAGAGTCGCAAAATGTGAAAAATCTCGGTGAACCTGAATTCATTATTATATACCATAAAGACTTTGCAGATGCAACGATCAGATTAAAAGATCATCGATCCATGCATGATCCATTGGTCACCGCAGCGGTTGATGTCGAAGAAATATATAATGAATTTAGTAGTGGCAGAAAAGACATTACAGCAATTCGGAATTTTGTGCGATATCATTACGAGCAATCCGACAACTTTAGATATCTCTTGTTGATGGGCGATGCCAGTTACGATAATAGGCAATTAAGAGGTCTACCAGATGAAGATTTTATTCCTGTTTTTCAAACTCAAGAATCTCTTGATCCTGTAAGAGCTTTTCCAAGTGATGATTATTACGGCATTACAGATCAGGACATCTCATCTAGTCTAGATGGAGAAATAACAGTAGCTGTAGGACGAATTCCAGCGAAGACTGCTCAAGAGGCTACAGATGTAGTGAATAAAATTATTCGATACGAAACAGATGTAGCATTCCTAAAAGATTGGAAATTAGATATTGGATTTGCTGCAGATGATGAAGATTCTAATTTACATGTCAATGATACAGATGAAATTGCTGAACTGACCATAGACAGTTTCAGCATATTCAATCAGAAGAAAGTTTATTTTGATTCTTTCCAGCAAGAATCTACTCCAGGAGGGCCTAGATATCCAGATGCCAACAAAAAACTAGTAGAAAACCTATTGAAAGGTCAACTTGTATTGACCTATTTAGGACATGGTGGACCAAAAGGATGGGCACAAGAAAGAGTATTCCAAATAGACGATATTGCTACGCTAGATAACACAGACAAGCTGCCTTTGATTGTGACTGCAACCTGTTCCTTTACAGGTTTTGATGATCCCAATTTTGTAACGGCAGGAGAAAATGCTATTCTTAATCCAGATGGAGGTGCGATTGCTTTGTTTACTACTGTACGTTCCGTATTTGCTAGTAGAAACGCTCAATTGACAGAAGCAGTTTTGGATATTTTATTTCAAAAGAGGGAAGGGAAATACAGACGACTTGGAGATGTATTAAAGGTGTCAAAAAATAATAACATAAACAATTCAGAGTTATTGATAAATTCTAGAAAGTTTGCGCTGATTGGTGATCCAACTGTTCGATTAGCCGCTCCAAAGCAGAACATAAGCTTAAATTCCATCAATGGGCGACCGATAGATAATAATCGAATTGATACTATAAAGGCATTGGATTTGGTCAATATGGGTGGTTACATCCATGATGATGCAGGCAATAAACTTACTAGTTTTAATGGTAAAGTATTTCTCACCTTTTTTGATAAGGCTACTCAAGCTACTACTATTGCCAACGATTCACGAAGTTCCGTTAAAAGCTTTAATGTTCAGAATAATATCCTATTCAAAGGAAGTGCGACTGTGAGTAATGGGGATTGGCAAATTGATTTTGTAATTCCAAAAGAAATTGACTTTAGGTTTGGTGAAGGAAGATTGAGTATGTATGCCTCTGATGAAATAGATGAAGACGCCGGTGGCTTCTATACAGATGTAATCATCGGTGGATCTAGTGAAAATTCTATCACTGATGACGTTGGTCCGGTCATTGAGATTTTTATGAATGACGAATCTTTTGCTTCCGGTGGAATTACAAATACATCCCCAAATCTTTTTATAAAGTTAGAAGACCAGCTTGGAATCAACATTAGCAGTAATAGCATTGGACATGATATTGTGGCCATTTTGGATGATGACAATAACAATCCAATAAAGTTAAATGACTTCTATCAAGCAACAACAGATGATTATCGGACAGGCACCGTCAACTATCCATTAAGGAATTTAGAACCCGGATTGCATAAAATCAAAATTAAAGCTTGGGATATTTGTAATAATTCTTCAGAAAGAGAGTTAACATTTAATGTTATTGACATACAAGATAATAAAATAGACCACGTCTATAATTATCCTAACCCATTTACCTCAAATACCAACTTTACCTTCGAACATACCTTTGCTGGAAGTATGATAGATATAGGAATTGGAATTTATACTTTATCAGGAAAGCTTGTTAAAAATATAGAGAAAACAATAATGTCTAATGGCTTCAGAATAAATGATGTAGCTTGGGATGGACGAGATGACTATGGAGAGCGTTTAGGTATTGGAACATATTTATATAAGGTTAAAATTAAGGACACGGCAACTGAATTAGATTTAGAAAGTGATTTTCAAAAGCTAGTAATATTAAAGTAGCCATTAATACGTTATATTTGCCGATCATTTAAAAAACAAGAATGAAGAAATTTTGTATCATAGGATTAACAATGCTTATAATAATAGGTATTTCTATCGATAATTGTTATGCACAATATGATCCTGTACAGGGTTGTAATGTAGATTCTAATCGAGATTGTCTACCAAACACAATATTAGGAGCTCTACCCTTTTTAAGAATCGTGCCTGATGCACATGGTGGAGGTTTGGGAGATGCAGGAATAACCACTGATAATGGCGCAAATGCTTTGCATTTCAATGGATCAAAACTACCTTTTGTAACCAAAGAAAGTGGAATGTCATTCACCTATACTCCATGGTTACGAAATCTAGGGTTGACAGATGTATATATGGCTTACTTATCAGGTTATGCAAAATTGGATGATTTACAATCTGTTGGTTTAGCAATTAGATTCTTTTCTTTAGGTGATATTAACTTTACCAATGTCTTAGGAGATCCTGAAGGGACTGGAAAACCAAGAGAGACGGAGATCGTGTTAGGATATGCGCGTAAATTATCTCCTAATTTATCTGCCGGACTTTCTGGAAAATGGATGATATCAAATTTAGCTTCTGGTAGAACAGTAGATGGGATAGAAATATCTTCTGCCACTTCTCTTGCTGCTGATCTATCAATTACATACAATAATGATATAAATTTAGGACTGTATGATGGCCGGATAAGAATCGGAGGTGCCATTACTAACATTGGTTCTAAGGTTACTTACACCAATAATACAACAAGGGACTTCATTCCAACAAACTTTGGTTTAGGAACAACGTTGGAACTGGATTTTGATGAATTCAATAAAATGGCTTTCTCTTTTGATATTAATAAATTAATGATTCCAACACCAATTTCAAGTCTTCTCGTAGATGAAAATGGAGATGCAAGCTCGAATCCTGATTATGACTCTGACGACGATGGGGTTGCTGACTACAGACAGAAATCGTTATTCTCTGGAATATTAGGTAGTTGGGGTGATGCACCTGGTGGATTTTCGGAGGAGATAAAAGAAATAAATTATTCTTTAGGTATTGAATATTGGTACGATAACCAATTTGCAGTACGATTAGGATATTACTATGAGCATCCGCTGAAAGGAGATCGTCAGTTTTTGACGGTAGGCGCAGGCCTAAAGTATAATGTATTTGGTTTTGATATTTCATACTTAGTACCTACAAATAACACTAGAAATCCATTAGATAATACATTGAGATTCAGTTTATTATTTGATTTTGCTGTATTCTCAAGCGATTTGTAGATTGACCCGAAATCATAGATTGTCAATCTTAGATCAAAAGGCATAACCTGAGAGAATGGAAAAGAAATTCTATAAATTCAAGAAATATAAGAATTAAAAAAAGAGGTCCTACAATATGTAAGACCTCTTTTTTTTATAAAATAATGCATGCCCGTAAGCCGGATTCTGTTCTTTTCTACTATTGAATAATAGAAAGTTCTATCATTTATCTACTTCTAAAGTCACCCTTAGAATGGAACTACCTACCCTTCTTGGCTCGATCAGATCCTAGAACCTTAACCGAATAAAGCGAGCCACTTTATCTTTACAGAACCAAGATTTACATGGTATTTCAACCCATAAGGTTTACCTCCAAATAGATTGCTCTATTCAGACGGGAGCTCTTACCTCTCGTTTTCACCTTTACCTCTATCAATAAATTGACGGAGGAAGTCTATTTTCTGTGGCACTATCTGTATTCGCCCTAACTGTACCAATTATAAGCGAATCCCATCAGTTAGATGGTATGGTACTCTACGTTGTCCGGACTTTCCTCTTATTACTCAAATAATTAAATATAAGAGCAATCAGCGATAGAGCAGCATGCATGTCAAAGTTCGAATAATTTGAGGAAATAAATGGGTAGAATTGATAAAAATATCATATTATAAAAAATATTAATATATAAATTCCTTATTTTGTGTTATTATGAGTCAAAGATTGATCATATTAGTTTCGATGGTTTTTGCCGGATTGATTGGAATTTCCGTGTTTCAACAAAGGATTACTCAGCAATCCACCACACAAGAAGATCCAACCATCGAAACACTAACGGCTTTAGATCAAAGTCAACGAACGGTAAAAGCACTGATAGCTGAATTTATAAATACTGATCGAAGTTTAGAAAACTGGTCCAAAATAGAAGACTACAGTTTACAAACTTATAATTCTGTAGAATTGATTAGTCCGGATGGAAAAGTATATCGAACGGAAAGCATCAATGGAGAAAAAGTTTGTAATAATAGAATTTTTCAAGGGTTTCAAATCAATCAATGTATTCAGATACTCAATGATCGAGGTGAACTAAATCATTATATCGCTAGTTCAGGGAGATTGAAGTCAAAATACATCAAAGCAAACAATGATGGGTCAAAGACTTATGACATTGTACAGGGCACTCAAGTCTTCAGTTTGAATAGAGTGAAAGTTGTCCAAAAATCTTATTTAAGTACACTCCTACTTTTATCATTATTAGCAACAACAATAATGCTTCTGCTTTTCCCTTTTGCAAACAAATTTAGTGGATATCATTTGTATAATTTTGCAATACCTGGAGTAGCATTCTTGGTCCTTGGATGGGACCCTAATTTCTCGAGCCTTTCGATGGAAGGCCTAAAATTATTACAAGCTGTGACGATTTTATTTGCCACAATGTATGTTTGGCGAAAAAAATATTTTCTAAATCTTGACGGCAAAGCAGAAAAACTAGTTACTACCTTTGGGCTTACTATTCTTAATTTTACTGGAGCTATACAATTTGCTAACGAAAGAAATATTAATGTAAATTTAAGGGAGCCGTTTAAGTCTATAGAACAATTTTCTCTGGGTGACCTTCCGTATATGTTCTCCATTTTGATATTAGTGTTTGCATTTTTTGTATCACTACACCAATTTAGACTAGCCACTAAAACTACATTCCAAAATAAAAAGTATGGATTAGGAGTGTTTTTTGGTCTTTGCCCTTTCTTGATAGCAATTTCTTATTTCTTGATCGCTTTTTGCCCGCTTATACCAACTATTCTTGTGATAGGCATTCTCTTGGTTTTGACTGATTTCTTCAGTGATAGCAAGCAAAATCCTGCCATATGGATTATATTATGGTCTGTTGTACTTTCATTGATGATGTCCGGCCTTATCTTCTACAGTAGTTTCCATAATGTTATATCTGGAATACAAGTAAATCTGGAAAATCAATTGACTGAATCAGAGAAAAGCTATCATAGTTTAGTGCACGAAGGCCTTATATATACTAAAACTTCATCGGAAAATTCACTCTTAGAAGATGTAGAAAATATTCCTTTTTACTTTGAAGATTCTAAGATTGTATTTGTCAATTCTACTTCGAGCGGCCAGATATATTATGAGCAAGGATTGCCTTCATTTATAAAGGTAACCTCCTTGTTTTCAATCGTGTTTATCTTTTCTATATTTCTGTATACCTTATTGTATTTAATCCATCGGAAAGTCCAGATTTTCCCTAGAACTTTACATAATAGTACTCAATATTTTTCCAGTTTTAGTCGAAGGATCCAAATCAGTTTTCTGATACTTACGATTATTTCGTTTCTAGGGATTGCTACAACGACCATCTTAATATTAAATCGGCAGTTCAATCGTAACGACCAGCAAGTGCTCCAATCTGAGTTAAGTTCTACAAAAAATCATATTACACAATTACTTAATATATTAAATGCTGACAATGAAGAATTTAACAAGCAAGTAAAAATTTTTGAGAAGGAAAAAGATTTAACAATTATACTTTTTGGTCCAAATGGTATATCGATCCAAACAGATCATGCTTTCTTATCAAGCAGTATTCTTGATTATCTTAGAAATAATCCTAGTGGTTCCTTAAGCAATAAAACATCTGATGGTCACTATATTTCATTCATAAATTTAGGTAGCGAAAAATACCCGTACGTAAGAATAGATGGCAACAGTCATGTAGGAAAATCTTCTGTAAGTATTATGGATTTTTTACTTGGTATACTGAATGTCTATGTTTTTCTTTTCATAATTGCGGTAACATTTGCCGTATTCATAGGCAAATCCATTGTAGATCCTTTGAGTAAGTTGACTCAACGTATGCAGCAATTAAGACTAGGTAAAAATAACGAATTAGTAGAATGGAAGGGAGAAGATGAAGTAGCAGACTTAATCCAAAAGTACAACGAAATGGTTGTCCAATTGGAAGATAGCGCTATGGTACTAGCTCAAACTGAAAGAGATATGGCATGGCGAGAAATGGCCAAGCAGGTAGCCCATGAAATAAAGAATCCCCTGACTCCTATGAAGCTAAATATTCAATATTTGCAGAAGCAAATGGGTCAAGGTATGATGCCAGATAAGGAAAAAATTGATCGAATTGCAGCATCTTTGCTACAGCAAATAAATAACTTATCTAATATCTCCGACGAATTTTCTAATGTTGCTAAACTTCCCACTGCTCGAAATGAAAAAGTAGTACTAAATGAAGTGGTAGAATCTGTGCATGATCTTTTTAGGAAAAGAGAGGATATGGATATACATCTATCTGTTCCCATCAATGATATGTTTGTATTTGCAGATCAGAATCACCTGACACGGATCTTGAATAATCTTTTAAAAAATGCTACTGAAGCGATCCCTGAAGATCGACGAGGACAAATAGACATCAAATTATACAAGAAAAACGGAGATGCCATTATTCAGATAAGCGACAATGGGACAGGCATCCCGAAGTCCATGCAAGAAAAAGTGTTTACTCCTAAGTTTACTACAAAGAACTCTGGTAGTGGATTAGGATTAGCCATTGCGGCTAACATGATAGAATCTTTCAATGGAGATATATACTTTTCTACAAAGGAAAATCAAGGAACAGATTTCTTTATTAAAGTTCCATTGATGCGATTAGATATGAATCAACTAGATAAGCGAGTGTATCTTGAGTAAGGAATTTCTGAGTAAGGAATTTCTGCGTAAGGAATGTCTGAGTGGGAGCGTCTGAGTGGGAATGTCTGAGTAAGGAATTTCTGAGCGGAATATATTCTGATTACTCATTCAGGGGATTGGTATTGGTGTTTTGTTTGTATAAAATCTCCACATCGTTCATTACCAAATTCTGCTGACATTTGATCATTTTCAAAAGCAATCTTCGCATTCATCATAACATATTTTACAATCCCATCGTTTCTGTTTATTTACTAGACGATCACACGAATTTAAAAATCGATCTGTGTGATACTCATGTAATTCTTCACTTAGAGATCTGGGTCTAGGATTGTAATATCCGCTCTATTACCAACTTCTAGATGGCCCGGATCTAAAGTGAAAAAGACAGCATTTTCTTTTGTTAATCTCCAAATCGCCTTTCCAAAAAGTCATGATTGGATCTTCATGCTCATCCAATAATTGGACCTATCTCAATACTCTTAGAGGGAAATTATAGAACGTCATATTGTTTATATGGGCTCCAGATTCGGCAAAGCCAAACACATCATTTGGATCATTGTAGTGAGGTTTATATTTCTTTGGGTCATGATTTCAGATGGTTGTTTCCCATAGAATATCCTTATCCAATTCTACTACAAAATCCAAAAAAGTAACTACTTGATGCTGATCTCGTTCTTTGGTAATTTCCACAAATGATTTACCAATGAGCGATTTGTCTGGAGCAATGACAACATATGCATCTTCAAACCCCTTTTGCCAAATTTTTGGTGTCAATTTGGCTTTTATATTTTTTTGAATTTCTTACGGTTTAGAATCTGTCAACAAATCATTCCTTTTATCGATCTCTTAGGATAGATGTCGTGCTAATTCACCTGATGGAAATTCTTCAAAATCGACTAATTCCATTCCTTCTGCATACACCCTAAATGGAATTGTAAAAAGTTGCATTCTAAAATTTGCCTAAATTATTTAATTAAATAATGAAGAAATACCACTTACTGCTAGCGTGGGTGCGACTGATACTTCGCCATCATAATGTATGTGATTATCAATAAATCCTGGCAAAACCAAAGTTCCTTTGCATCAATAATTTTATAATTGCCTGATGCAGTTATTTTATCTTATGATATTTTAGTGATGATTCCATTTTCAATGGGAATATTTGAAAAACTGGAAGAGTATGAAGTGCCATTAAAAACTTTTCCGTTTTGGATGAGGTACTTAGACATAAATTGTAATTTTAAGTACGCCAACTTATGGATTATCCCTAATTTATCCTTTGTTTAATTTACTGGAACTGATGCCATCGGTTCATTCTGTAAAGTCCCTATTTTTCTAAAATTTGTATTTGCTACTAGGATGGCTATTTGGAAATAATAATTCAAATAGAAAATATATTTGTCATGATTTTTATCAATAAATCCCGCCAAATAGAGACTGTTTCTAACTACCCCACTCGGCACTTCGTACCGAGCTAGAATTCTGTCGCACTTTCAGCGCTTATAGGTTCTTAACTAAATGACATTGGGTCGGGAGATCTTTTAGAAATCTGTCGCACTTTCAGCGCTTATAGGTTCTTAACTAAATGACATTGGGTCGGGAGACCTTTTGTTCAGGTAGTTGTGATTGCAAAGGGCTTAATGATAAATATTGAGTTGACTAAATATATGTTTCGCCCATGATTGATCAACAATTTTATGATATGGATGACCTAATTTTTAGCCATTCCCATGGACACATACTACAATCTCCCCTTTTATGCTTGATTTTTCATCCAACTTTTGAGCGATCTCTTCTAAGGTACCTCGAATGTGTTCTTCATGGAGTTTCGAAATTTCTCTAGCTACAGAAGCTTGACGCTGTTCTCCACAATATTCCATAAGTTCTTTAATACATCTTGGGATCCGGTGAGGAGATTCATATAAAATAAAAGTGCAATCCAATTGTGCTAGGTATTTCAATCGAGTTTGCCTTCCTTTCTTTGTCGGTAAAAAACCTTCAAAATAAAACTTATCCATCGGCAACCCAGAAGAGACCAGTGCCGGCACAAAGGCGGTCGGACCAGGAATCGTCATGACTTCCACTCCTTCGGCTATACAGGCTCTGATAATCAAGAAACCAGGATCTGAGATGCCAGGAGTCCCTGCATCAGAAATAAGGGCAATGTCTTTGATTTTTGCTTGTTCGACCAAATCATCTACAATTTTATGCTCATTGTGTATATGATAAGAGCGAGCCGGCGTCGAAATTTGGTAATGTTTTAATAATTTCCCTGAAGTTCTGGTATCTTCTGCTAAAATAAACTCTACTTCAGCTAGAATATCTAAGCATTGCTGAGAAATATCTTTTAGGTTACCGATCGGTGTAGGAACGACATAAAGCATAATTTAAGATGGAGTCAGCTTAAATTGATAACTTTCCATAATTAGGTTTGCAAACATATTTTTGCAGGCGGTATCAACGATATCATGGGCCTCTTGTTCGCTATTTGCTTCTACAGTAAGGTCGATATGCTTTCCAATTCTAACCTTAGACAATCCTTGTATGTTGATATTATCAAGATTTTTCTCTATGGTTTTCCCTTGCGGATCCAAAAGCTCTTTAAGCGGCATAATATCGATAGAGGCATTAAATTTCATAGAATAATTAATAAATGTGTCAATAAATTGAGTTAATCTTATCGTAACGTGCCCCGAAGCTAAGTAAAATTCAAATTTTTTATAAAATTTCGGGTTATAGTTACATCCTTTTGGGCAAAATAAGGGTTATAATAAAATAATAAATAGACGTGAACATCCTTTTTCGGGTAGTAAATATATTATCATTTTTTGTACTATGTACGAATCTAATTGCTCAAGTAGCTAACGATGATTGTGTTTCGGCCACTCCCATTCCAAATACAAATATGTTTTGTTCGGGAGGAATGGCATATAGCAATGTGGGAGCCATAGATGACATCCCTTATCCGAATAGTTGCTTGAATGATTTTACAAATGGAGTATGGTTTAGCTTTCGACCTTTTGAGCCTACGGTAAATATTGAAGTTCACTCTTATAGCGGTCTCGGCACAATCATGCAACCATCTATCAATCTTTTTACTGGAAGTTGTGATGATCTCGAATTAATCGATTGTGCGCCAGGCTTGGAAGACCGGGTCACATTGCTTTTTGACGGATTAAATTTGGGAGCTGAATACTATATTTTTGTTGAAAGCCCGGAAGGCTTGGAAGGAACATTTGAACTATGTGTTTCCACCTTTGTGGCACCCCCTAATCCAGAGGCCGATTGCTCCTCCGCGGTTGTTCTGTGTGATAAAAGTAGTTTTTCGATACCAGCCTTGATTGATGCCGGTCAGAATCCAAATGAATTAGATGATTTTTGTATTAGGGTAGAATTTGCTTCTACGTGGTATACATGGACATGTGAAATGTCTGGAACACTGGAAATGACTATTTCCCCGAATTTCGATCCTCCAGGAGAACCATCAGACGATATTGACTTTGTGATTTTCGAATTACCTAATGGGTTAGACGATTGTGCAAATAAACAAGAATTACTTTGTATGGCTTCCGGTGCGAATCAGTCTAATGGGATTACAGATCCATTTGATACATGGGATGAATGTGATGGACCAACAGGATTAATGGCTGGAGATGGAGATTCTTCCGAAGACTCTGGTTGTCAGTCTGGTAACAATAACTTTTTGATGCCATTAAACATGGTAGCAGGCAGAAGTTACGCTATCGTAATTATGAATTTCGATCGATCAGGTCAAGGTGTATCAATAGAATTTGGTGGAACAGGAACTTTTCAAGGACCACAGCCTGATTTTGCCTTTGAGCTAGAAACAGGGATTACTGTGCTAGAATGCGATAGAGAAGTGATCTTTACTGATCTTTCTACTACCGAGACGGATGCAATAGTAGAGTATATATGGAATTTTGGAGGTGGAGCAGAACCGGCATTTGCAACTGGAGTTGGGCCCCATTTAGTTACTTACGATTCTTTTGGAAATAAGTTTTTCTCATTGACTATTACAAGTGCCAATGGATGTCAGACAACTGAGATTAAGGAAGTCTTTATAGAACGATGTTGTGATGAATTAGAAAACAATCTCACGGGTAGTGCCATCCCTTCAAGTCTACTATGTCCAGATATGGTAAATGGAGAGATTTTGGCCGATGGAGATTTAGGTTTTCCCCCGTATATGTTTAGTATCAATGGCACAGATTTCCAATCAAGTCCATTATTTACAGGATTATCTTCAGGTGCATATGATGTATTCGTAGAGGACACAAAGGGATGTATTTATCAAACGAGTGTCACACTGACATCAGCCGTAGAGATAACACTAGATGCAGGAGATGACGTCACCGTAAACTTGGGAGATACAATTATGTTGGATGCAATGTACGAACCGGATTTGCAAGCTACTATTTCTTGGGACCCACCGAATGGAATCCTTGACTGTACAGATTGTCTCAATCCTCAAGTACAAGCTCCAGGAACAACTACTTACACCCTTACTTTGATTGATGAAAATGATTGTGAATACCAAGATGATCTCACCATCACGACTATAGTTATAAAGGATGTATATCAGCCAAACATTTTTAATCCAACTGATGATGGACTGAATGATACTTTCACCTTAGGATTTGGGTCTTCTGTTGTCAATTTCTTATCCTTACGTATTTACGATCGATGGGGAAATCTTATTTTTCAGCAATTGAATTTACCATTAAATGATTTGGATACGGGTTGGAATGGAATGATTGGCTCAGATTTAGCAACACCGGGGATTTACGCCTATGTTGCCGAAGTAGAATTCCTAAATGGAGACATTGATTTTTATAAAGGATCATTGACTTTAGTGAGATGATTAAGTCCTTCTTATTTATCATAATCATCTTAGTTGTCGCCTCATGTACTAACACGAAGGAGGAGATTGAAGCACTATTCAATACTGATGTATTCAAAGAAGAGCGTGCAAGGAATGTAGAAATAATCTACAGTGATTCTGCTCAAATAAAATTAAAAATAACGGCCCCTACATTGGTGCGATTCGTGGATAAAAACTCTCCACAAGAAGAATTTCCAGACGGACTTACGGTTGATTTTTATGATGATAGAGGTAATGTTTCTAGTTGGCTTAAGGCGAATTATGCCATTCGTAAAGAGGATGAAAAAAAGATCATAGTGCAAGATGACGTTGTATTGTACAATAAAAAAAATGATCAGCTAGATACTAATGAGCTTATTTGGGATGAAACAACAGGAAAATTACACACAGAAAAATATGTTAGAATATCTCAACCATCAAGGGGGGATACCATCTATGGCCATGGATTTTCTGCAGATCAAGAATTTCAGCGGTTCAAAATTTCTAGAAAGGTTTCTGCCTTAAAAAATATTGAAGATTTTTCTGATTTGCTCAATAAATGAGGCACCTCGTGACTATTGAAGTTCTTTCAAATTTTCTTAATTTCACGTAATAAATATATAATCTCGATGCTCATTCTAGGAATTATTATTTTCCTAATTCTTTCAGCTTTTTTTTCTGGTTCTGAAATAGCCTTTGTTTCAGCCAATAAATTGGGTGTTGCTGTAAAAAAAGACCAAGGCTCCCGAAGAGGTAGAATGCTAGCTAGTTTCTTTGAAAAACCAGATAACTTTATTAGCACCATGTTAGTTGGTAACAACATAGCATTGGTTGTGTTTACCACACTTACGACTTGGTTATTGAGTCCATATATAGAACCATGGTTGGGTGATAATTGGATGAGTTTGCTGTTTTACACCATCACTATCACATTGGTTGTGCTTGTATTTGGAGAGTTTTTACCAAAGACCTTCTTTAGGATATACGCAAACAAATTTCTTTACTTTTTTACTTATCCATTATATCTAGTCAAGTTATTTTTAGCATTGCCGACCATTATTATGACTGGGCTTTCTAGTTTTATTTTGAAGTATATTGCACGGGTAAAACTGCCTGATTCCAATAATGTATTGACGAGAATAGATTTAGAACATTTTATTGCAACCAATGTGGCGGAAGATGATGAACTTACCATAGACAAAGAAATATTTACAAATGCATTGACCCTAGGCGATCATAAGGTCAAAGAATCGATGGTTCCGAGAACTGAAATTGTTGCCATTGACAAGACATCAAGTCTAGATGATTTAATAAGTTTATTCCAGTCAAGCAATCACAGTCGGATCATTGTAATAGATCGGGATTTAGAAAATGTGGAAGGCTATATACATCACCAACAATTATTTGAAAATCCAAAATCCTTAAAGGACATAATCTTAGCCATTCCATATGTCCCCGAAGCAATGAACACAAAAATGCTGATGTCCATGTTCATCAATAATGATGTAACTATTGCCTGTGTTGTAGATGAATTTGGAAGTACGGCAGGAATTATCACTTTGGAAGATATCCTTGAGGAAATATTTGGCGAGATTGAAGATGAGTATGATGTTGAGGAATACATTGAACAAAAATTAGATGATCATGAATATCTATTTTCGGGAAGATTGGAGATTGATTATTTGAATGATAAATATACAAATTTAAATTTCCCCGAAGGAGATTATCAAACGCTTTCAGGCTATATTGTCATGACTTTAGGTACGATTCCTGAAGGTGGTACCATCCTCGAAATGGATGAATACAAATTTCAAATAGAATTAGTCACTGATACAAAAATTGATACCATTCGCGTCATCGTCAATCAGACAGAAGAAGAAACACAAGAATAAAATGAGCTATTCCACGAATCAATTTACAGGGCAAAAAGATTTCAAATTGTTAAGCCATCAATGGACTATTCCCAATCCTAAAGCAAAACTTATTTTAATACACGGCTTTGGAGAACATGCTAAACGGTACGAGGAAGAAGCTGTCTTTTTCAATCAAGCAGGCTATACAGTCCATGCTTATGACCATAGAGGGCACGGAAAGTCGGAAGGTAGAATGGCTTATATGGAGCGATTTGAGTTCTTAGTAAAAGATTTAAAAACTTTTATAGATGAGGAAGTAGAGGCGAATGAACCATATTATATATATGGTCATAGTATGGGCGGCCTCGCTGTAGTAAGCTACATTATCAACTATTATAAAAAAGATACAAACTTGAAAGGGGTTTTGCTCACAGGTCCGCTTCTAATGGCCTCTAAAGATACAGCACCTTTATTACAAAAATTATCTGGTGTAGTGGGTTCGCTTTTACCAACTGTAAAAACGGTCAAACTAGACGCCAACAAAATATCAAGGAATCCCGATGTCGTCAAAGCTTACAATGAAGATCCATTGGTATTTAGCGAAGGTATATATGCTCGTACAGCTGCAGAAATGCTCAAATCAACAAAAAACATACAAGCACAATTTTCATCTTTTGACCTACCTGTATTGATTATGCATGGAGAAGCAGACGGGTTGACTGAACCTGAGGGCTCTCAAAATTTCTATGCAGAATGTGCCAGTGAAGACAAGGAGATTGTGATATGGCCCGGTGGATATCACGAACTTACAAGAGACTTAGCAAAAGACCAAGTCCTAAGCAAAATGACCGAGTGGATGGATGCGAGAATTGAATAAAAATATTCAATTCCCTTACTTATAAATATGAATTTTCTTTTCTTGATTGGCTATCCAACTAGCTCTATACATACCTTCCGTATTAAACGGAAGCACTAACTGACCCTGTGCATCTACTGCAATCAAACCACCATCTCCATTGATTTCTATGAGTCTTTTATGGATTACCTCATTACTTGCTTCTTGGAGACTAAGACCTTTGAATTCCATCAGACAAGAAACGTCATAGGCGATGACTCCTCTCATGAAGTACTCTCCACTACCTGTACATGAAACCGCACATGTTTTATTATTAGCATAAGTCCCGCTTCCAATTATGGAGCTATCTCCTACCCTTCCATATAATTTATTAGTCATCCCTCCGGTAGAAGTAGCTGCGGCAATATTTCCATCTCTATCTTTTGCTACAGCTCCGACGGTCCCAAATTTCTGCTCTTTTTTATCCGAATGATCTAACTGAAATGAACCTGTGTCTTTTATTTTTTGCCATTGATCATATCTGAATTGATCAAAAAAATAATCCTTGGATTCAAATTGCACCTGATGAATCTTTGCAAATTCTTCAGCGCCTTTTCCGATCATCATCACATGCTCAGATTTTTCCATCACAATTCTAGCCAATTCGATGGGATTTCTCACGCCAGAAATTGCACTTACCGCACCAGCCTCTTTCTGAGTGCCTTCCATGATGGAGGCATCCATTTCGTGACCACCGGTTGAATCAAAAACAGAACCCTTTCCAGCATTGAACAATGGACTATCTTCTAAAATTTTTACCGCTAATTCCACTGCATCTACACATGATTTGCCATCGTCTAATACTTTATAAGCTTCCGAAATAGCTGCATCTAGAGCAGCTTTATAGTTTGCCTCTAATTCTGGAGTCATATTGGATTTTAATATAGTCCCTGCTCCTCCGTGGATGGCGATTGAAAAATCTATCATCTACTATGAATGGTTTTTTAATTTTGAATACCCCAAATCTAAAAGCTTTTTCTCTATAATTTTAACAGAGCGATCCCAGCTGTAAAATTTAACTCTTTCTTTTCCTTTTAATATCAGTTCTTCCCTCAATTTAGGCTTTTCTACTAGCTGATGCATTGCTTTTGAAATCGCATTTATGTCCGTAGAATTGACTTCTATTGCTGCCCCATCACTAATCTCACTCATAGAACTGTCTATGGAAGTGATCACTGGAATGGAACAACTCATGGCTTCCAATATAGGAATTCCAAAACCTTCAAATAATGAAATATAGACCAACGCTTCTGCTCCTGCCAAGATTGTATTGACCTCTTGCCCGACATTTTCTAGATGGATAATATCAGCTTTATAAGTATGATTTTCCAATGCTGTTATAAATTTAGTTGTATTCCAAGCTAAACGACCGACTATAAATAATTTATGATTACCTGTATCATTTTGCTTAAATACATCAAATGCTTTTAGTAAACTTTCTACATTTTTTCTTGGATGAATTGATCCCAAATACATAAAATAAGGATTTCCATCAGTATACTTTCTTTGAATTTCTTTTTTCTGATCCTTATCTATCTGCGTAAAACCAGGAGGACAAGCATTGCCTGCTACTGTAATTCCATCCCTAGACATATTATACATTTTTATAATATCTTCTTTCGTGAAATTTGATACAGCAATAATATGATTTGCTCTATTATGGAATCTCTTAGAATTCTTTCTATAATAATTTACTTGTGACTTGGGTAGTTGATCTGAGAAATGCTCATAGGCTAAATCATGAGTTACCATTAAGGTAGGTACATCAGTTTTCATCGATAGATAACTTTCTCCCGAATAAAATACATCTATATTATATTTATCAAAATATCTTGGAAGTTGAAAATCAAACCATACTTTCCATAAAATAGGATGTCTCGCTTGTGGAGAAACTACAATCGGCTTCACATTATCAGCATAAACATATTTCTGATCAAATGGTCGGTCAAAGAAAAAATAAAATGCATGTTGTGGATTATTTAAGACCAATCGGCTTGTCGTCTCATGAATATATCTTGGTATCCCTTCCTTTACTCCTGGTAATAAGGTACGAGCATTCACCGCTATGTTTAATGCTTTTTTCAATGAATCATGGATTGAAATACTTGATCGTAGTGGGTAATTTGATTTTGCCAAAGATATCCTTTTGCAATGTCAATCAGTTGCTTTTTAGTATTTAAATCTAAGGGTTCTGAAAGAATTCGTTTAACATGTTTGGCAACTACATCCTCGGATTCGTAATAGAGCTCTTGGAAGTTAGTTTTTGGAAAATGTTCTGAATAAACTAAACGGTCTGGCAATATAGGCACAACACCACAGCCCACTGCCTCCAAAACAGAAATCCCAAAAAATTCTTGAATACTTGTGACTAACAAAAAATCTGCCCTTTTGAGAAGATTGTAATATTCAGTTTTATTATTGACATAACCCCAATGTATGATTCTACTCTTTAGTCTTTCTTTTGCCTCAGAAAAAATAGCTGGATATTTCCCACTTGATTCTCCTAATACAATAATCTTAAAGTCTATACCGTCTTCGAATAGGTGGTATAGTGTATGAAAAAATAGCTCAGGATATTTATCATATTCCCACCTATGATTCCATAAAAAAATTGGTTGTGGATTAGACTTGACAGCTTCACTTCCAATAGGCAAATAATCAGAAAATTCAGCCGGAAATTCAATCCCTAAATGTAATACATCGCATTTATCCTTAAAAACTTTTACATAGTATTTGGGGTCGCAATAGTCTGGCATTCGTTCTAACAAATTGAGAATAGCTTGTTTAAATTCATTTTTATGATAGTGAGAATTAAAGTAGACCTTGTCGGCAACGAGTATGCTCTTAAACTGCATGAACCCGTAGTGAAAATCTCGTTTGTTTTGGACATCTGTATCTAGTTTGCTCTTCGGATACGTCAATTGGTTTTCGTGCATGTAATGCAATACTGGTATATCTCGAAATTTTTGTGGTAACATTACTTTGAAAAGTGACAAATCAAGCATACTTGAGGTTATAATTAAGTCTGGTAAATCAGAAATCTCGCGGATTTGTTTGATCAATTCCAACGCTCCTCCTTCCATTCTCCATTTCCAATGTCTTGCGGTCATTGACAAAACTTGATAACTGTGGGTTGAATGATTGACTAACTGATCTATCCACTGTTTATGACTCCCTCCATAATAGGGCTCTATGATTAATATTTTCACTTGTCAAATATGGATATAAGTATAGAAATTTAATAATATCTTAAAGTGTTTATGGCGAACCATAAGCATTAAGTTTAATATAATTATATTAGCAATTCTCAAATGTATTGAAAAGATCAAAAGTCAGCATATGATCAAAACGGATGTATTAATAATAGGAAGTGGAGTAGCCGGTTTATCAACAGCAATCGAAATAGCGGAAAATCGATCAGATCTTAATGTACTTGTATTAAGTAAAACGAATAAGGAGGAATGTAACACCAAGTGGGCTCAAGGAGGCGTTGCTGCAGTGTGGAACTTTGACGTGGATGACTATAATCAACACATCGAAGACACCTTAGATGCAGGAGATGGTATTTGTGATTTAGACGTCGTCAAAATAGTTATAGAAGAAGGACATCAGAGGGTCAAAGAGTTGATTGATATGGGGGCTAGATTTGATAAGGACGATGATGGAAGTTATAACCTTGGAAAAGAAGGAGGTCATTCTCAAAACAGAATATTACATTATAAAGATATTACGGGCAAGGAGATTCAACGGACTCTTTTAGAGAAGGTTCATACTTTTCCTAATGTCGAAATCAAGGAACATTACTTTGCAATAGATATAATAACTCAACATCACACTGGAAGAAATATAACTCGACTCACTCCAAATATTGAATGTTATGGAGCCTATGTTTTGAATAAAGATAATAATGATATTGAGACTATTCTCGCTAAAACTACGGTTGTTTGCACTGGAGGTTCTGGACAAATTTATAAGAATACCACAAACCCAAGAATAGCAACCGGAGATGGTATCGCTATGGTATATCGTGCAAAAGGTCGCTTAGCAAATATGGAATTTGTCCAATTTCATCCAACGGCATTATATACCGCTACTGAAGAAAATCCGGACTTCTTAATTTCCGAGGCGGTCCGTGGATTTGGCGCTATTCTTAGAAGACCCAACGGTGAGACATTTATGGAGCATTATGATGAACGACTATCATTGGCGCCTAGAGATATCGTTGCAAGAGCCATAGATAATGAAATGAAGATAAGCGGAGAAGATTATATGTGCCTCGACTGCCAACATCTAGATCACGAGGAGTTTCTAGAACATTTTCCTAACATATATAATAAATGTAAATCATTGGGGATCGACCCGTTTAAGGATTATATTCCGGTGGTTCCGGCTTGTCATTATATTTGTGGAGGCATCCAAGTTGACCAGCAAGGTCGGACCTCTATTATCAATCTGTATGCAGCTGGGGAATGCACAAACTCTGGCTTACATGGAGCTAACAGACTAGCCTCTAATTCACTGTTGGAAGGCTTAGTGTTTGGGTATAGAGTAGCAAAAGATGTCTTAGAAAATATCGATTACAAAGAGATACATGAGGAGATTCCTGATTGGGATACAGAGGGAACAACTTTACCTAAAGAGCTTGTATTGATTACTCAGAGCTGGAAGGAACTCAAAGAAATTATGAGTTATTATGTCGGAATCGTACGGACAAATATTAGAATAAGAAGAGCATCGAAAAGACTCAGTTTGATTTATGAAGAAACGGAAGACCTTTATCGTAATTCTAACATTTCGGTACAACTTTGTGAACTTAGAAACCTAATAACTATTGCCTACCTTGTAACTAAAGGTGCAGAAATGCGCAAAGAGAGTAGAGGATTGCACTATAATACAGATTACCCACACAAGTTTGAATATTTAGAAACGACATGGATGTAACCAAAGAATTGATTAATAAATTTTATACCGCTTTCGCGAATAATGATTGTGAAAAAATGATTGACTGTTATCACGATGATATACAATTTGAGGATCCGGCTTTTGGCGTCCTAAAAGGGGATCGGGCTAAGTCTATGTGGAAGATGTTGGTAAGTCGATTGGATGAAAATGCTAGCATACATTTTAGTGATATTGAAACTAATGGACCAGAAGGTTCAGCAAATTGGATTGCAAAATATAATTATGGCCCAAAACGTCGACCTGTTATAAATTTTATTCATGCTCAATTTATCATTGAAGACGGTAAAATTATAGATCACAGAGATTACTTTGATTCATGGAAATGGTCAAGACAAGCATTAGGCCTCCCTGGGCTTTTATTAGGTTGGTCAGGATTTATGAATAGAAAAATTCAACAGACCACCAATGAGATGTTGGATCAGTACATAGCAAAGAATGAAGTCTAGGTTGTTAAGGATACATCTAAGAATTGCCTCTTAGAGCTAAAAGAAGAATAAGAATATTAAGCAGTAGATTGCTTCTACTTGTGATTATAGAATTATTAGAAAAAAGAATAGTTTTCTAAAACTTTGCTCGAAGGTTTACGAACAAAAATGGGGTAATTGGTATTTTAGCTTTTGTAACTTAAACTTACCCTAGAAAATTTTAAATTTTCTGACTCTGTCTTTAAAAAGAATATTTAAAGCATTAGAAGGTTGAATTATATATTTTTCGGGAGAATGATCGGGATGATATAAACTCTGAGTTACTTTTCAATATTTATCTCTTACTTCTGAATTTCACTAAAATTGTAGAATGCAATAGATTATTATTTATATCAATATAATCTAAAATTCTATTGCTCATTTGTAGTGGATATATTTTGACATTCTTTCAGTTATTGGAGATGTTCGGACTACCCTATAGTTAGATAAACTTTTCTGATTTATGCATCGAAATACGAGAATCGCATGACGAATAGGATAGATGTGCGTTAAAGCTCTTTTTATTGAGTTTTTTCTAACCTAGCAATAATCTCATAATAGTGACCATCTTTCTCAAGAGTACTAAAATTATTATTGGTCTTAAAATCATTCAAGTCTGTATACCCATGTATCATTGCTTCATTGATAAAAGCATATGCATTTTCAGAGTCCCCCATATATCCAAATATATTTGCAAAAGTGTACAGCACTTCCTTTTTTTCAAAGCTATTTCTAGCTTGCGGAAATGCAATTTTCAGAACCGCGATGGCTTCTTCAGATTCACCGCTGAGAAAGAGATTCCAAGCTTTTAGATTCTTGTATAAGCAATAATTGGGATTCTTTTGAATAAGTCTATTTAGTACGCTGATAGAATTGTCGTATTCTTTCGCTGAAAAATAGTGATAGGCAGTATGATAGTTATTAAGGGTTTCATCAGAATATTCTGAAGTGTAAGTAATATTATTTATTAAGTGAGGTTTGGGTGGAGAATAGTTAAAATCTTTAGCTTCTATTTCCTTAGTAAAAACTATATAATTATTTGCCATGGAATCCATTCGAGCATTGGTTTCTAAAAAGTCATTATAGAAAGGATCACAATTAAACCATCCATAGTCAGAAATAAAAATCTCAGGCCAATAAGACACAGAGGTAGATCCGTCTGCATTAATCTGAAGTCCTTTATTGATTTGTACTGGTATGCCTTTGAGTCTTAACACCCCTGCCATGGT
>Ga0114956_1000199_pt1 | contig 38926 bp, 34 predicted proteins | sample MaitaG_FD_87304 | JGI IMG/M metagenome (GOLD analysis project Ga0114956, IMG submission 87304) | Marine algal microbial communities from Maine, USA - Maine_Asex2 metaG | ecosystem: Host-associated > Algae > Red algae > Unclassified | place: Maine, USA | collected 2015-01-05 | reverse complement strand
ATGACCAATTCAAAGGTAATTTCTTTCGAACATGAAAATGAATCTTCTACTAATAGTATCCAAGTACCATTTTCCATATTATCTGCTGTAATTGGATCTGATGTCGATCCAAAATAGCTATTTCCTAATGGGCTAATCCAAGTATAAGACCAGTCATTATTTTCTAGATCGCTTACTTCGAATGTAAATTCACTTGCTTCGCAAATTTCGAAGTCGTCCAAATTTAAGGCAGCTCCATTTTCATTTACAAAAATATCATCTACACTAATCAGGTCTACCATTGGATCTATTTCTTCTATCTGAATAGTAAATGTTCCAAATTGGAGATCGTCGTTTCCAACACTAAAAATTATTACATCACCTTCATTAAAGCAAGCACTCATATAATCATTAGTCGGAATAGCTAGCGGAAAAAGTTCGTCACATTGCAAGGCGTAAGAATACATGAGGGGGTCTGGTAAAATTTCTCCTTCAAGTACTATTCTAATTGGACCATCAGATTGAAGTTGATAGAAATACCAGACAATTCCATTTGTCGAACAAGTGTTATCCCCGTTCTGAGGACTTGGAATAAGTTCTAGCGCAGAATTGCAATCTATATTTGTAAAACTATAACTGTGAATGGAAGAAGTAGCAAGCAATAGGCATATAAAATAGCGATGGCTTCTCATGAGAGTTCCAAAACAGATCGCCATTATATTATTGAAACGCATCAAATAAAGATAATTCGAATTTAATTAAGAAACGTTCTATATATCATAGATATTCAGAATCTTTTAAATAAAGGAATTACTAGGGATTATGTTAAAATAAAGGAAAGAATGTTGAGATAAATATATTGTAGTTTTAAACGTCGAAAATGTCCAAAGATTCTAATTCTTTATCTTCTTCTGCAGTAATTTTTTACCTCTTCTAATTCTTACCTTGAGAGCTGGTGATACGGGGTATTCGGCTATTTCATCGAGAATTAGGTTCATTTCCTCACTTAACTCAGGATATAAGCTTGATATTTTTACAGCAATTGTTATACCAAACGCCCTAATTGCAATGGCTCGGCTTGGGTTTAAAATATAAGCACAACATTTTTCGAACAACAACCCTTCTAATTCATGGGGAACATCTATTTCGTCAAATATCCGTAATGTGTTTCTTATGACCGCATCATGAATTGACTTATCATCCAAATGTTTCACCATTTTTGGCAAGTACGGTTTTAAGATTTTAGGTGATTTAATGCAAATATCTAATAGTGGCCAAGAGGCTCTTTGGCACATGCGAGTATCATTAGAAAAGAACCAACCCATGAGTTCCTTCATGTAGTTAGGATCGTTGGTGATGATCTCCGAAATTTTTGTTTTTTGAGATTTTGAATGTTCTGCATTCAACAATTCTCCAATAAGATTTAACTTTTTATTCTTCACTTTTGATACTGATTACAAAAAAAGGTCGCCAATTATTTCATTGACGACCTTTATTATTTTTATTATTTCTTTTTTTTAATTCAGCGACTAAAAGAAAGTAGCTCTATTATCTTCGATTTTTGCTGACTTCTTCAATGATTCCATTAGACTAAATCCAGTAGAAGATTGAGAGGCTGAATTCAATGATTTTCTGATTGAAGGTATATTCACAAATTCTCCTGCTTCAGTTACAGATGTTGGTTGTACAACATAGACACCTCCATTTCCAACGATTGGTTTAGAAGTACTATTTACATCTGTTTTGAATGCAGTTCCAATAACTTCTCTTTCATTGCCCAATCCTGGAACAGACGGATTAGCCAAAGTTACTGCTGTTGCAGTTTGTACTTGTGCGCCATATTGAGAAGCTAAGTCATCTAAAGAGGAGAAATTCATAGAAGCTGCTGCTGCTTCGCCTTTCTTCTTATTCAAAACCGCATCATGAATTTTACTTTTAACGGCACTTACTGGCTGCAATCCTTTAGGATATAAAGAACCTAAACAAGCGATCACATATTGAGAATCAAAGTAATTTACGGGATCTGAATAAGCATAAACTTCAGGAGATACATCCCCTACTTCGGTAGAAGGATCAAAAGCCCATTTGATAATATCCCTAGAAGTTTGATTAGAACCTAGGGTTCCTAAATTTGAATCATTGATCTTAAAAGTAGGAGAAGTTGTCAATTGAATGTTAGAAGCAGTTAAAGCTGCTTTGAGAGAGGCATAGTCTCTATTCTCCGCAACGATATCAGAAACCTTATCATACATTGCATTTTGTGTTGATTCAGAAGGAACGATAGGTTTTTGTATTAGAGCTAATTTATATTCAGGATCAGAGTCAGTATAAATTTGATCTTCGATCTTTACAATGTGGATTCCATACTGTGTTTTCACTTTATATACTCCACCTTTTTTTCCTGTCAAGAAACAAACGTCATTAAATGGACCAACCATTCTTCCTTGTGTAAATGTTCCAAGGTCTCCACCTTTGAATGCATTACTTGGATCTTGACTATTTTTGATAGCTAGAGAATCCCATGATTCAGCACCAGAATTTAGTCTTACCATTAAGCTATCAACATATTTTTCTGCTTGAGCCGTTGCTAAAGTGTTACTTGCATCAGCATTTCTTAATATATGTTTAGCAGAAACTGAATCAGGAATATTTCTGATATCGAGCGTTTTTACAATACTGTATGCACCTTGATCAGCATAAGGACCAACAATATCTCCGATATTAAGGCCAGCAACCCTAGCTTTAAATGGTTCTGGCAAGTTTTCTTTTTTGAAATAAATATTAGGGTAAGAACCCCCATTCGATAAAGTAAACAAAGAATCATTCTTAGCTTCTGCAAAAGAAGTTTTCAACTGACTCATCGAATCAAAAATTTGAGTAGAATCTGCACTCGTTGGAGTTACTACAAATCCCGCATATTGGATACTTCTTGTTTCTTCATCTTCTGTATATAAATATTTATTTTCATTTATATAATTTTGATAATCTGCATCTGTCACGGTGACCGTTTGATTCAAAGCTGTAAAAGGAATCTTTACATATTTAAAGTCAGCTTTTGTATTATCGTCTTTGAATGAAGATTCGGCCATCCATGTAGGCGTATATAGACTTTTAGATACCAAATTAGTTAATTTCTTTTGCAGTTGGTCTTTGATGATTTGATTTTCTTGTTCTGCCCAATAAGCTCTTAAATCAGGATTCATATCATCCCCATTCTCGATGGCTGTTTTAATTTGTTGCAATTGGTTGACATCTAATTGTCTAGTCTGTGGGTTCGCCCAATTTTGTTGTATGATAGGACTTACATTCGCACCAAATTGAAGATCTTTTAATTCATCGGTAGAAATGCTAAGACCTAGGTCATTTGCTTCATTTTCGATGATAGTTTTCTCAACGAAGTAATTCCAGATGCTAGATCTTTTAGTAAAAGCATCTGCTTGAGAGTTTCTATAATAAGCACCTTCAGTCATTTGATAATCGCGATAATCAATTTTTTGACCATTTACGGTGCCTAGAGTTGTTTCACCTGCGACTGCTCCTAAATTTTGGCTTCCTTGTACATCCATAAGTATGAATGCGGCAAGTGCTAAACCTAGAAGAATCAATACAAACCAAAAATGTTTCCTGATTTTAGTTATTAGAGCCATGCTGCTGTATCCTTAAATTTGTTAAAAACGCTGCAAAGGTACTATGTTTCGTGGTATTATCAAATCTTATAGGGCCTAGTAATGGACACAGAATCAATTAAAAATAAGTTCATAATTGGCATAGTACTTGCAAATATTAGAATGAGATTGAGTTTTGCCTTATTTATTGGTTCTTTTAAAAGCTTAGTGAGCCGTCTCAAGCCTTTGAGACGGTTTTTTTTATGCCCTTTTTAGAATGAAATCTCTTAATATACTGAATGATATCTTCAATAGAGGGATAAAAAAAGTCGAAAATTGAATTTTCGACGTATTATATTAGATTTCATCTAATAATATTCTTCATTTCAATTATCACATCTATTACTTCACTTCATCTAAGTCTTTGATACTTTCTTTTACTTCTGTTTCGATACTAGACTTTGCTTTATTGAATTCCTTTATGCCTTGACCGAGGCCTCGCATCAATTCCGGAATCTTTTTTCCACCAAATAAAAGTAAAATCATGATGGCAACTACAAATATTTCTTGTCCTCCTAGTCCAAATAAATTAATCATGTTGGATGGTTTTTAATTAAATATAATTCGAAGATAGTCTATTTCTTTAAACCAATTTCTCTTAATCGTTCATCTAAATACTCTCCAGCAGAAATATTTTCATAAGCCAAAGGTCTTTCCTCGGTTACACAATTAGATAAACAAGTCAAATCCATATTGCTCTTTGGATGCAAGAAAAATGGTATAGAGAGTCTTGGCACATGCCATTGCTCTCTTGGTGGATTCACTACCCTATGTGTTGTACTTTTTAAATAGTTATTAGTCAATCGCTGTAGCATATCACCAACATTTATAACAATTTCGTCCTCTTCCGGCGTAATATCTCTCCACTCACCTTCGGCATTCAATAACTGTAATCCTCCGGCTGAAGCACCAACTAGAAGCGTAATCAGGTTTATATCTTCGTGTTGTTCTGCTCGTATTGCGGATTTTGGCTCTTCTGTTATTGGTGGATAATGAATGGTTCTAAGAATAGAATTTCCTTTTTCGATTTTTTCATCAAAATAATTTTCTTCCAAATCTAAATGTATAGCAATAGCCCGTAGTAAATGGCCTCCAGAAGATTCGAAAGATTTATACAGACTTTTACTTATTTCATTGAATCCTTCAATAATATCTACATTAATATTATCTGGATATTGTGACTTCATTGGATCATCGGCAGAAACAAATTGACCAATTTGAAAAAATTCCTTAAGATCGGCTACATTGGATTGTTTTGCATGTTCTACACCATAAGCAGTATAACCTCTTTGGCCTGCAGACCCTTGTAAAGTATATTGACGTTTAATTTTCGCTGGTTCAGAGAAAAAATCTTTTGATGCTCTATAAAAAGAATCAACTAAATCTTTCGGAACCCCATGATTCTTAACTCCTACAAAACCTACTTCGTGAAATGCTTTCCCTAATTCGTCTACAAAATCCTTTCTTTCTGCGTCATTTCCATTTACAAATTTGGAAAGATCCACGACTGGTATTGTCCTTTCTGACATAAGAAATTTGATTTAAAATATATTTAAAGTTAATTATTTTCTTGCTGGTTTGTATGACTCCATGATCTCTTGACTATTATTATGCTGGATTAAATCCATCAAAGACAGATTTTTATTCTTTTTCATAAAATTCTTGACCATTTTCCATCCAATGTAACTTCCCGTTCTACCTGGAGCTGCATCTGGCATTCCGGCTGAATTTGGCGAAGGATTGATATATCTCATTCCATCAAATAAGCTTGGATTAAATAACAGCTCTTTGTCTAAGAAGAAGTTCCATATTTGGAGTTCATTATTCTCGCACCATTCCATTTCTTGGTCATCATATTCCAATATATATGAATTTTCATAGTCTGGTAGCAATTTTTCGATGATGTACAAAATTTTACCTTCTTTGACCATTATATCCAATAAATTATTTCCTTGAAAGCCTTCAAAATTGTCTTCAATCAGAACTTGGAGGGATTTTCTAACTATATTTTCTCTTTTATAATTTTTAGTAAGGTATTCCGAAAATGCTGGATTCGTCGGATCCACTTTTTTATATGGAAAATCTTCGCCTAAAAACATGTCCAAGGATATTCCTATTCCATCCTTTTTGCCAGTACCAAATATGAAGCATTGATACCCAAATTCTGATATAATGGTATAAAAATCAGGGGCATGTTTACCAGGAAAATAATACATATAATATTTCATGGCGACGTTCATTTCTTGTTTTAATGCTTCAATATCAGGAAACACAATATGGACTGTATCTAGTAAAAGTGAAATCTTTTCATGATTCAAAAAGGTATCTATTTGAGTACTAAATTCAAGGCTATCAGTCTGAGAAATGGGGATGATTTCTGAGAAATAGAGATCGAAAAATGCAGGACTTGACTTTTTTAAATCAAAAACCTTTTTGATAGAATGAGTCTTTTTTGCGGAATATAGGACAGAATCAAAACGGACCCATTGATTATTTGTAGAGATGCTAGTTACATCTATCTTGGCTTCACTTATATCATTTTTACAGCCAATCCATAGAAAAATTAACATTAACAAACCAATCCATATTTTGAAACTATTGTAATAGCTATTCATTCACATATTCTTACCTATGATATATCGTAATTTTCAACCCAAATAGTATAAATTTGGTCAGCTTTGCACAAAACCTTTATATGCCTTCTAAATACATTTACACAAAAGTGGATGATTATGAATTAAAACTCAGTAATCTAAACAAGGTTTTGTATTCAGAAGGAAATATTACAAAGGCCGAAATTATAGAATATTATTTAAGAATTGCTCCTATTATACTAAGGTATATTAGAGATCGGCCCTTAACACTTATTAGATATCCTGATGGCATTGATTCTACTAAATTTTATTCTAAATCACTGCCTGATTGGGCCCCTGATTGGATACAACATGTGAATATCAAGCATTCTGAGGAAACGATAAAGTACTTAAAAGCGAGTAACAATGCATCGATCGTATGGATTGCAAATTTAGCCGGATTAGAAATGCATCCGATGCAGATGACAACGGATATGATGGATTATCCAGATCACTTTATTTTTGATTTGGACCCGCCAGAAGGATCTGATTTTCAGGAAGTTAAGGAAATTGCATTTAAGTTAAAGTCATTCCTCGAAAGCTACGGTTATGTTCCATTTCTGAAAACATCTGGAGGTAAGGGGTTACACATTATTGCTCCCATACTTAGAAATTTTACCCATGAAGAAATGACTACTTCGGTTAAGAAATTAGCTCAAGAATTTGTGAAGCAAAATAGATCTATTTCTACCCTACACATAAAAAAAGATAGTCGCAAAGGCAAAACACTCATCGACATTTATCGAAACCTCATGGCACAAACCACCGTTGCGCCGTATAGCTTACGTGCAAGACCTACAGCCCCGGTTTCTACTCCAATAACTTGGAAACAGTTAGAAGAAATACACTCTTCGACACATTTCCATATTCGAAACATCCATGATCATGTTGCAACTCATGGTGATCTTTGGGAAAAGTGGAGAGATCATGCTTCCGAATTACATGACATGCGAGCGAGCAGTCATGCTTTGAGTGCAGATGTAGAAGAAAAATTAGCTTCTTACTTATCTAAAAGAGATTTTGGGAAAACACCAGAACCTAGTCCAAGTAAACTCGTCACTTCAAAAAATCGATTTTCTATACAGTTGCATGATGCCAGCAACTTACATTACGACCTGAGGTTAGAGGAAGCCGGTGTACTGCTTTCTTGGGCGATCCCTAAGGGTCTTCCACCTACTAAAGGGATAAAAAGATTAGCCATTAGGACAGAAGATCATCCATTGGAATATTTAGAATTTGAAGGTACGATCCCAAAGGATCAATATGGGGCAGGAAAAATGTGGGTATTTGCTTTAGGAACCGTAGAATGGGAGAAAAAAAGCGACGATTCGTACAAATTTCGGTTGATGTCAAAGCAGGTGACTGGATCTTACAAGCTGTATAATACAAAGAGAGAAAACCAATGGATCATTGAACGGCAAGATGAGCAATTGTATCCCATTATGACGGGAGGTACAAAACCAATGTTAGCCGATGTATCTAAAAAGGTTCCTACAGAATATGGTTTTGAATATGAGATCAAGTGGGATGGAATTCGATCCATTGTAAAATTAGAAGACGATAAAATAAAGATCTTTTCGCGAAGTGGTCGAGAACTTACTGATCAATTCCCAGAACTTGAATTTGACAAAAAAACATTCGATGTCGAGTCCGCTATTTTTGATGGGGAAATCATTTGTATGGACGAACAAGGGAGACCCGTATTTGCCAATGTAATAAGTCGAATGCATACCAAAGGATCCGAAAGTATTCGGCTAGCTAGCAAAACAAATCCGGTGTACTGTTATCTTTTTGATTGCATCTTTTTAGACGGTCGAGATATTACTTCGGATCCATGGGAGAGACGTCGAGCATTTCTAAAAGTAGCCTTCAAATCAGGAGATAAATTCAGAATAAGTGAGAGCATGAAGGATGGTAATGCACTTCTAGAGGCTGCCAAAAATATGCAATTGGAAGGGATTATGGCAAAGCGTGTAAATGCTCCATATGTTTTGGCAAAAAGATCAACTCATTGGTTAAAAATTAAGTTAAGAGATATCATGGATTGTTGGATTATTGGGTATACAGACGGTAAAGGAGATCGATCCAATATTTTTGGTGCATTACATTTAGCCACTAAAGAGGGTAAAGCTTGGAAATACATGGGAAAGGTAGGAACAGGCTTTAATAAAGGAAATATTCCAACGATCATGCAGCTTGTAGCAGATTCCATTCCCTCTAAGAAAATCATTGAAGATCAAATAGAAGAAAAGGACCGTACTCATTGGATTAAGCCTCAGATTCAATGCGAGATACAATATGCCTCTCTTACCAATAATGGAACATTAAGAGAACCCGTCTTTATACGCCTTCGTGAAGATTTATTGGAATGAAAATTGAGTTATAATATGAGATAATATAATAATATGAGATCAATTTGGAAAGGGCACATAAGATTTTCCTTGGTAACTATACCAATTCAGATTTTTAATGCCATAGAGACTAAAAACAACATTTCGTTCAATCAGCTGCATAAGGAGGACAATGGCCGAGTTGGTTATAAAAAAGTCTGTAAATCTTGTGATGAAGTATTGGCAAGTAAGGACATTGTAAAAGGTTATGAATATCAGCCTGATCAATATGTCATTATGGAAAGTGAAGAATTATCAAGTGTAAAGCTTAAGAGTAAAAGAGCTATAGATATTGAAGCTTTTGTAGATTTGAATGAAGTACATCCTTCCCGATTTGAGTCCGTATATTTTATTGGACCAGAAAGTGAGGTCGCCAAACAATCCTTCCAACTTTTCAAAACGGCCCTCAAAAATGCGGGCAAGGCCGGAGTCGGCAAAATTGTATTAAGAGATCGAGAAGATGTTGTTCTACTAGTACCTGAAGACAATGGAATGTACATGTATAAGTTACGATATCCATATGAAGTAAGAGACATCAAAAAAGTGCCCGATGTAGAGACTGTAGAAATCGATGAAGCACAGCTTAAATTAGCAGGAACGTTAATCGACTCACTCTCAACTACCTTTGATACACTCGTTTTTGAAGATAAATATCATGAGGCTCTATTAGATTTAGTAAATCAGAAGGTGGAAGGTAAGGAGATTGTATCTGTCTCAAGTGAGACTGAAAGTAAACCTACCATCGATATCATGGATGCCCTGAAGGCTAGTATTGAACAGGCAAAAAGTCTTAAGAAAGGAGCTTAGTTGCTCTATCCTATATTAAAAATATATGTTTAAAATTGTATCCTGGAATATCCAACAAGGAGGCGGCTCCAGAATTACAAAAATCTTGAATACAATCCGTACTTATGATGCGACAGTCGTAGTCTATTCTGAATTCCATAATAATAAATCCGGTGACCATTTACGTCAAGGTATGCAGAACCTTGGGTATAAACATGCTTTCTTTACTGGTGCATTAGATGCTTTAAATACGGTAGCTATATTCAGTAAAATTGCATGTGGATCTTCCATATTTCCAAAATGCGATGAAAAGTTTCCTCATGCGATGCTACGATTGGAATTCGATATTTTTGATATATATGGGGTATATTTTCCGCATAAAAAGAAGCATTCTCTATTCCCATATCTTATTGATGAGGAGTTATCAAAGGGCAAGCCATCCATCATTGCCGGTGATTACAACAGCGGTATCAATGGATTAGATCAAAAAGGAACTTCATTTTGGTACTCTGAGTTTCTAATAAAAATGCAAGAAAATGGATACCTCGATGCTTTTCGATTAAAACATGGTGATATAAAGGAATACTCCTGGTATTCTCATCAAGGAAATGGTTTTCGTTACGATCATACCTACGTTTCTGAAAGCCTCAGTCCTATTGTACATGATTGCTATTATGATCATATTGCTAGGGAGCATAAATATGCAGATCACTCGCCGATGATTTTAGAACTTGCATAATGAGGTATACTAATAACGAGATGAATTTTTCTAATGTAGCATTTTTTAGGCTATTCTGAATTTTGATAATCCCCCTATCCTAACCAAAACTATAATTCCTAGTACTACTCAGTATCAATTTATAGATATTTCTATCTTTGAGCTTCTAACCATCAAAATTATGATTCAAGGAATTGACCCTTCGACACTGAAGAATTTTATTATTAACGCTTTAGAAGAAGATGTTCAGGATGGTGACCATACCTCCTTAGCATGTATTCCTATTGAGCAAAGCACTTATGCACAATTGCTAGTAAAAGATATAGGAATATTGGCAGGTGTGGCTTTTGCTAAAGAAGTATTTAATCAAGTAGATCCTAATCATGAGTTTATTCCACTGATTGAAGATGGAAGTTATATTCAAAACAAAGATATTGCTTTTAAGGTGAGGGCGAACTCACAGGCATTACTAAAAGGAGAAAGATTGATCCTCAATACAATGCAACGATTAAGCGGGATTGCGACAAAATCTTATAGATTCAGTACAGAAGTGGAAGGAATGCCAGTAACCATTCTTGATACTAGGAAGACGACACCACTCATGAGATTTCTTGAGAAATGGGCTGTGCGTTTAGGAGGTTGTACTAATTACAGAGATGGTTTGTACGACAGAATCATGATAAAAGACAATCATATCGATGCATGTGGTGGTATACAGGAGGCTATTTTGGCAGTCAATAAGTACCTTAAGGATAAAAAGAAGGATCTAGAAATAACTGTAGAAGTAAGAAACCTAGTTGAGCTGTATAAGGTACTGGAGGTGGGGCAAGTGAACAGAATTATGCTCGATAATTTTGAAATTGCATTGCTGGCGGAAGCCGTTGCAGCTATTGATGATAAATTCGAAAGTGAAGCTTCTGGTGGAGTGACATTAAATTCAGTTCGGAAAATAGCTAGGACTGGAGTACAATATATTTCTTCAGGTGCTTTGACACATAGTGCTGGAAGTTTAGATTTAAGTTTAAAAGTGATAAAGGAGAGCTAAAACTTTTATTATCTCTCCTTTATCAACTGACTACAAACCTGGATAATTCAGTATAACAAACCAAATTAATGCAAGACTGAAAATTAAGGTTAACCAGATTCTTAAGTCAATTTTTAAATTCTCATCTTTTTTGTGTCCCATTTTTGAATATGAATTTTGGGTATTAAATCGAGTAAAAAACAAACTCTAAGTACTACTAAGCCAAAATTGATACCATATGGAATTAAGCTAATACGACTCTTATCGTTTTCTATAACTGATTAAATGGTAGTTGAGAAGTAATATTATACGCCCACTTATAAAGCACTGATAATCAACCTCTCAGGGATTTAAAATTTATTGATGTAACATATATATGGAAGAAAACTATTTGAAAATTAGACTCTTTCTGTTAGCAGCTTTTTCAATTCTTTGACGATAGTAGGGCCTTTATATATGAATCCCGTATAGATTTGCAACATGGAAGCCCCTACATTCAAAAATAAGCCGCCTTCTTTAGCACCCATTATACCACCAACACCAATGTAGGGAATGGATCCTTTGCTTTTGCTAATCAACATCTGCTGGATGGTCAATGACTTATCAAAAAGCGGAGCTCCTGAAAGTCCTCCATTCCCAATAGAAGTTACTCTTTTTTCCGATGTTTTTAAGTTGCTTCTATCGATGGTTGTGTTATTAAGAATTAAACCATCAATCTTCACCTCATTGAATATAGATATGATATCTTCAATTTGTCCCTCGGTTAAGTCCGGAGCAATTTTCAATAATATAGGTTTCGGATTTTGCTTGGTTTCGTTGGCTATGGAGATACCTTCGAGTAGTTTTTTTAAGGGTTCTTTATCCTGAAGTGCTCTGAGATTTGGCGTATTGGGAGAACTGACATTGACCACAAAATAATCCACATGATCAAATAATTTCTCAAAACAAATAAGGTAATCACTGAGGGCATCTTCGTTTGGGGTATTTTTGTTTTTCCCAATGTTTCCTCCGATGATGACATTTCTTCGATTTTCAAATTTTTTCAACCGTTCAACCATGACATCCACTCCTTCGTTATTGAATCCCATCCGGTTGATAATCGCATTATCCTTAGCCAAACGAAATAATCTTGGTTGCGGATTTCCTATCTGCGGCTTTGGAGTTACGGTCCCAACTTCAATAAAACCGAAACCTAGATATTGCAGTATATCAATGTACTTTGCATCTTTATCGAAGCCAGCTGCCAAACCGATTCCATTTTTAAAATTGAGCCCACAAAAAGGAACGTTGGCGTTGTCTTCATCTTTATAAATAATATTTATAAGCCCTGTAATCTTGAGGATTCTTATTTGTAGACGCAGTAGCTGTAAGGCTATGTGATGTGCTTTTTCAGGGGCAAAAAGAAAAAGTAAAGGTCTGACGACCAGACGATAAAACATTTATTTTATTTCATTTTTAAGGGAGTCCAAATCCCTGACTAATAATCTTTTCCTATTAAAGGTAAGAATTTCTTTAGTCTTCAGATCGTTTAAGACGGTAGTCACAGTCTGACGAGAAGTAGCCGTAATATTTGCAATTTCACCATGTGTAAGAAAATTTCGAAGTACCCATTCGTACCCAACTCGTTCTCCTTTATTATCTAAGAGATCTACAATATATTCGATGATTCTACTTCTTGAATCTTTGAATACCATAGATTCAAGTCTTTTTTCCATTTCTAATACTCTAGATCCCATGATCTTCATTAAGAAAAGACTTAAACTACTGTGATCTTTCATCATCATTTTCATCTCTTCCGTAGTCATCTCGCACAAGGAAGTACTCTCTAATGCTACCGCAAAATTGCTTTGATCTAAATCTTCTAATAAAGAAAGCTCACCAAAAACTTCTCCTTTTTCTAGAATGGATTTTGTCAATTCCTTGCCTTGATCATTATAAGTTCCGATTTTTACTCTACCTTCTACTATGAAGTATAATTTTTCAACCTTATTTTCAGGTAAAAAAATTATTTCATTTTTATTGTATTTTATGAGGTGGTCGTGATCCATAGAGCCACCTAACTTAGTTTTGCAAAATATAGAATTGAAGTCAATATCCTCTAGGTACCAATAAGAAACATTTTTTTTGTCACTCATAATTAGATCATTACACACATAAACGAAAATCTCTTTTACAAGTTTATAGAAATAGACTATTTGTCGATTTTCAGGTCAAATTTGTCTATGAGATCCTGAAGAATAGGGTTTTTCTGGGTAAGTAGTCTTAGTTTATCTACTGGTGTAAAGGTCTTTTTCTCTTCTTGCTTCTCATATTCAGGAAATGCATCAAGATCTACAATGTATTCAAACAAAATTTCACGATCAGAATAGTTTTTACGAATTTGCTCCATTAAATTAACTTCTGCTTTTATGGTTTCCTCGTTAATTTTATTGGGTAAGGTAATGGTAATCGTTTGATCTCCTTTTAACCCTAATTTTGCAATCTCAAAAGCTAGCTGAATAGACTTTGAATCTTTTCTAGCCCCATATTCTGACCACATCTTTTGGATAGGAGGTAATTCCCATTCCCTTACATTTTGGTTCTCATCTTCAGAAGTCTTCTTGATATCTGCTACTAATTTAGAAATATCTGATGAGATGCCACGTTTCGCTAATTTTCGTTTCTCTACTGGAATTTCATTTGTATTGATCGGAGAAATGATTCCTTCGGAAGAAGGAGCTTGAATTTCTTTACCAGCATCTTCAATTTTGTAAGACTTTGCTTCAGTTTGACGGGTTTTATCATTCTGTAAGTTACCTTTAGAATCTACATTATGTGCTGTGCTAGACTGATTTTTCGTCTCCTTAAGATTCGTTTTGGAAACACTCGGTTTTTGAGGGGAATTTGGTTTTAGCTGTGTCGTCTGTGTGAGCGGTTTATTAGATTCTAGCTGTGTCGTAGGCTTTTTTTTTCCACGTAAACCTCTGGATTTTCTAATACTCTATTCAAATAAGTGATCCTACTCAGTGACATTTCTGCGTGTAAGTGTTTGTTATTTACTCGAGTTAAATCTAAGTCTGCTTGAGTAAGAATATCTAAAGCACTCAATAGAAAAGACGGTGTACAAAGCTCACTTTGAGTTTTATATCTGGATTTTAGTTCATCATCTCCTTGGATCAGTTCTAATGTAGTTGCATCCTTGGTCATCAATAAATCTCTAATATGATTTGCAAGTCCCTCTATCACATTTTCTGCATCGAATCCATTTTTGATAATTTGATCATATAATAGATAGACACTATGAATATCCTCATGCAGCATCATTTCTATAAATCTGAAGTAGAAATCATAGTCTAGGATATTCAGACTTTCGGCAACATTTTGGGAGGTTATTTTCCCTTTATAAGAACTTGATATTTTATCGTAGATACTGAGTGCATCTCTCATGGCCCCGTCTGATTTCTCTGCGATCATGTGTAGGGCATTTTCTTCAATTTCTAATCCTTCTTTTTTAGAAATGATCTTTAATTGAGATACGATGTCTTTAACGGTAATTCTTTTGAAATTGAAGATTTGGCATCGAGATAAAATTGTTGGTAGAATTTTATTTTTTTCCGTCGTTGCTAGAATGAAAATAGCATATTCTGGTGGCTCTTCTAGTGTTTTAAGAAAAGCATTGAAGGCACTTTGACTAAGCATATGTACCTCATCTATTATAAATATCTTATAAACTCCTTCTTGCGGTCTAAATCTTACCTGCTCATTGAGGTTACGAATATGTTCGACGCTATTATTAGAAGCTGCATCTAACTCAATGATATTGAAGGAATTGTTTCCATCCATGGATGCACATGACGTACATTTTCCACATGCAACTGTTCCATTTTGCTGAGGATCTTTACAATTAATGACTTTTGCCAATATTCTAGCACAAGAGGTCTTTCCTACTCCTCTTGGTCCACAGAATAAAAAGGCATGAGCTATTTGATCCTTAGATATAGCATTTTTCAATGTACTAGATACATGGCTTTGCCCGATGATTTCATCAAAGCTCTTTGGTCTATATTTTCTGGCTGATACTACAAACGAACTCATAATAAAGAGGACTAAACTACAAATACAGCTTGACACTATATACTTTTAAGATAAAAATATCCTTTTATAAAACATTATAATATTATATAAAGTTACCTTAACTGCGATACAAATTAATACAAATGAAAATAACTGTAGCCCAACTTAATTATCATATAGGGAATTTTAAGGGAAATTTGAAAAAAATGGTGGCAGCCATTGAAGAAGCAAAATCTGCTGAATCGGACATGATTTGCTTTGGAGAATTGGCTGTTTGTGGTTATCCACCGAGAGATTTTCTAGACTTTAAGGATTTCATTCATAAATCAAAAGAATCTATAGAAATCCTAAAAGGTCATTCAAAAGAAATTGCCATAATCGTCGGTGCGCCTAGTGAAAATCCTGTTCTTGAGGGAAAAGACTTGTATAATTCCGCTTATTTTCTTTATGACAATGAAGTTCAACTAATTCAGCACAAGGCACTTTTGCCAACCTATGATATTTTTGATGAGTATAGGTACTTCGAGCCAAATACCGAATTTGGCATAATAACCTTCAAAGGAGTCAGAATTGCGTTGACGGTTTGTGAAGATATTTGGAATATAGGAAATGAGAATCCACTGTATAAGATATGCCCTTTGGATGAAATGCAAAAGAAAGGATTTGATCTAATTATGAATTTGTCTGCATCACCGTTTGATTACGATCATGCACAAGAGAGATTGAATATCATCAAAGCCAATGTTGATCGCTATAAAACACCACTTATATATGTAAATCACGTAGGCGCACAAACGGAAGTTATTTTTGATGGTGGGTCTGTTGTGATGTCTCCGAATGGAAATACGTACCAAGAACTCAATTACTTTGAAGAACAAATAGAACATTATGAGTTGGATGAGGTCTTGAAAGGAAACCTTAATCAACTTCAACTGAAAGACAAAATTGCTTTAATTCATGACGGTATTGTACTAGGGATTAAAGATTATTTCGGGAAACTTGGATTTACAAAAGCTATTTTAGGATTGTCAGGTGGAATTGATTCTGCGGTTACTGCAGTTTTGGCTGCGAGAGCATTGGGACCAGAAAATGTCAGAGTGATTCTTATGCCTTCCCAATTTTCTTCAGATCATAGTGTCAATGATGCGAGAGCATTGGCTGAAAATTTAGGGAGTCCTTATGATATTATAGCGATCAAAGAAATATATGATTCATTCTATGAAAAGCTCTCCCCCATTTTTGGTGATCTTCCGTTCAATGTAACAGAGGAAAATATTCAAGCACGTATTCGAGGAACATTGCTTATGGCTGAGTCCAATAAGTTTGGTCACATACTTTTGAATACAACAAATAAAAGTGAAATGGCGGTCGGTTATGGTACTTTATACGGGGATCTTTGTGGTGGCATGTCTGTCATAGGAGATGTCTACAAAATGGATGTATATCGTCTTGCTAAATACATTAATAAAGACGGAATTATCATCCCTGAAAATTCTATAGAAAAGCCGCCTTCTGCTGAATTAAGACCAAATCAAAAAGATTCTGATAGTCTTCCAGATTATGAAATCTTGGATAAAATACTATTTGAATACATAGAAAAAGTCCAAGGTCCAGCGGAAATTATAGCACTAGGATTTGAAGAGAAATTGGTCCATAGAATCCTAAGATTGGTGAATATTAATGAGTTTAAGAGATATCAAACAGCTCCAGTTTTAAGGATTTCTTCCAAAGCTTTCGGAATGGGAAGAAGGATGCCAATTGTAGGAAAATACTTTTCTTAACAGTTTTGAATGTTAAAAAAGGAATAAATCGGCAAAAAGTCCCTAAAAATGGGCATTTCAGAGCTTTTTTTATATGAAATTTATTGCTTATATGAAAATGCCGTTCTAAATTTGCAGAGATTTAAGTATTCATTAATTAAACACTATAAAAAATGAACAAAGGAGATTTAGTAAGTAAGGTAGCAGATTCAGCGGAGATCTCAAAAACTCAAGCTCAAACAGCAGTAGACGCCGTATTCGATACTATTCAAAGTACATTGAAATCAGGTGATAAAGCTGCTTTTGTTGGCTTCGGAACTTTCTCTACATCTGTAAGAGCAGCAAGAGATGGTAGAAATCCAGCAACAGGTGCTACAATCAAAATACCACAGAAAACAATGGTCAAATTTAAAGCAGGAAAAGCATTGTCTGAATCTGTAAACTAAATTTAACTGGAAGCTAAATTTAAAGCTAAATTAAATAAAGGCAGTCTAAATTTTAGGCTGCCTTTATTTTTTTATTTTATGAAGTTTAGATTACTTTCACAACCCTACCAACTTAGATCAAATATATGCAAGACGAAATAATAAAACTTAAAAATATAGCTTCTCAAATAAGAAGAGATATCATCCGACAAGTATCAAAATGTCAATCTGGCCATCCGGGCGGTTCCTTAGGCTGTACAGATCTGTTTACAGTTCTTTACTTTCACTTTATGCAACATGATCCATCCTTCAATATGGAGGGACATAATGAAGATCTGTTTTTCTTATCTAATGGACATATATCACCAGTATGGTATAGTACTCTCGCAAGAGCTGGCTACTTTCCGGTGGAGGAGTTAAATACTTTCAGAATGATCAATAGCAGATTGCAAGGTCATCCTGCAACACACGAAGGACTTCCTGGAATTCGAGTCGCTTCTGGTTCTTTAGGACAAGGACTTTCTGTAGCCATCGGTGCCGCCCTTGCAAAAAAGTTAAATCAAGACGATAAAATTGTTTTTGTATTGACCGGAGATGGAGAATTACAAGAAGGACAAATCTGGGAAGCGGTCTTATTTGCCAATCATAATAAGGTAGACAATCTTATAACTATTGTAGATTGGAATGGACAGCAAATAGATGGCCCTAATGATGAGATTATTACACTTGGAGACCTTGAGGCTAAATGGAAAGCTTTTGGATGGGAGGTACTACAAATGAATGGTCATGATTATCAAGATATTATTGATACACTCCATACCGCTAAAAATAATTGCGGAAAAGGAAATCCCCAAGTTATCCTAATGAAGACAGAAATGGGGAAAGGTGTAGATTATATGGAAGGTACACACCAATGGCATGGGAAGGCCCCAAATGAGGAATTGACGGAAAAAGCATTATTACAATTAGAGGAAACTCTTGGAGACTATTAAAAGCAACTATGTTAGATCAATATAAAGTTACTGGTAAAAAAGCGACTAGGGATGGTTTTGGAGCAGCCATGTCAGAACTTGGAGCTACAAATGATAAAGTCATTGCACTTTGTGCTGACTTAACTGGATCATTGAAACTAAATGCATTTGAAGATGCACACCCTCACCGATTTATACAAGCTGGAATTTCAGAAGCAAATATGATCGGCATGGCTTCAGGATTAGCATTAAGTGGAATGATTCCATTTGCGACTACATTCGCAAATTTTGCAACTGGCAGAGTCTATGATCAAATTAGACAGTCGATTGCTTATTCTGATAAAAATGTGAAAATCTGTGCTTCCCACGCAGGGCTAACATTAGGCGAAGATGGAGCTACACATCAGATCCTAGAAGACCTAGGAATGATGAGAATGCTTCCCGGCATGACCGTCATCAATCCTTGCGACTACAACCAAACAATACAGGCAACTAAAGCTATTGCAGATCATCATGGCCCTGTATATCTAAGATTTGGAAGACCTAGCTGGCCTATATTTATTCCTGAAGATTATAACTTTGAGATCGGTAAAGGAATCCTTATTCAAACCGGCACGGATGTTAGCATTTTTGCTACTGGACACCTTGTATATAATGCGATGGAGGCAGTAAAAATATTGAAGTCTGACTTTAGTATTGAAGCTGAATTGATAAATATACATACCGTAAAACCATTGGATGAACAGATGATCCTACAGTCCGTAAATAAGACTGGCTGTGTCGTAACCGCAGAAGAACATCAAATGAATGGAGGACTGGGAGATGCTGTGGCTAATGTATTGTCTCGATTCCAACCAAGCCCCCAAGAATATGTTGCTGTCAACGATTCTTTTGGAGAAAGCGGAAAACCTGATCAGTTGCTTGCCAAATATGGTTTAGGCATTGATGATATAGTTCGTGCTGCCATCAAGGTGAAGGAGAGAAAGTAATTATTCCTTTAGATCCAATGGTTCAGATTCAGATAACAATAATGATATTTCGTTTCTAATATTCTTTTGTTCAATCAGAAGGCATGATTTATATTTGTTATTGTACAATTATCTAGCTTTTAGATCTCGAAGGTCAAGGTAAGCTCTTATAATTTTATTAACCATAGAGATATAATCATTATAGGGTAAACTTCTGTCACACTGGATTGAGACTACTGTTTTCCTGGAACTCCGTCAATAAGTGGTCTTTGCTTCTATAATTTCCTATAAATTCTTTCACTTTTGGGGTCACCTCTGGAAGATCTGAGTGTTGGCTTCTGAGCTTAATCACTACCATCTTTACTTAGCATCATCCTATAGATATTTCGATCTGCGATTTTAGGGACATTCAGATTATCCTTCTCATACGGAGGAAGTTTGACTAATATTTCTTGATCTTGCTCTATGGTTGTGCTTACAAGAAAAAATATGAGTAATAAGAAAGCTATATCGGCCATAGAACCTGATGAAATTTCATTGTTCCATTTGCGGTGAGTTCTTTTCAAATATTTTATACTATCTTTTAGTATAGGATGAAGGTTTTGGTGAAATGATTGTGAGACAAGAGTAGTTATTGGTTCTTGATTGTTGTGAGAGAAGCACTAAATCATTGTGAGAGAAGGACTAAATTGTTGTGAGAGAAGGGCTAAATTGTTGTGAGAGAAGGGCTAAAATTTGATAAGGAGTTGATCTTTTTCTACTTTTTCGCCTTTCTTAACTTCGATACTAGTGATGATGCCTGCACCATTTGATTTAAGTACATTTTCCATTTTCATGGCTTCCATGATAATGATGGAGTCGCCTTTTTGGATTTCATCACCTACATTGACAAGGATGTCAATTATCATGCCCGGCATGGGGGCATTAATTTTATCGAGTTCTTCTGTTGGGGCATCATTCATTCCCATGTTTTCAATGAGTTGATCAACTTGATCTAGTAATTGTAGCTTAACTAGTTGACTGTCAATTTCTATGGTATATGACTTTGTGGCAGTGTCGAAAAATTTTATTTTTGCTCTTAGGATTTTAGCGTTGTGTTTGACAATCCAATGGTCATTGTGTACTGAGAGAATCTCAAATTCGCCTTTGGATGGCTCTTCCACGTTAGCAAGAAAATCATTTACTCTTAATTTAAAATCACTCATTTAACTTTGGCTTGTTTGCTTAAAAAGTATGTTTCAAAAATGGTGAAAAGAAGGTAAATTATGGTAAAATTTACAAGGTAATATTTATTTGGAGGCTTGGTCAAACTCGCATAGATAGCAACCACTACAAAGGAGGAAATGACTTTGATAAATAGATTTATCAGGATTACATAGGTAAAGAAGTTTCGATCCTTTGTTGCACTGGCTCTAATACTCAGCCAATAAACTAATAGTGAAATAGTTCCAAACATTACTATTCCTAATGCAATCATATCCATATAATTGGACAGCGGGAATATATTGTTTACAGAAAAACAAACTGCGAAGGACAACACTGCGGTTACAACGAAACCCACTAAATATCTGCTTAAATCCATGCTCAGTTTTCGTTAACCAAATCAAAATAAACTTTCACTAAATAAGCTATTATGCCAAAAAGTAATAGAAAAGCGGTAAAAAGTGGCATTTCTGGACCATATTTTTGATCCAACCATTGTCCTAAGGCAGCCAAAAGAAATAACATAATAAGCAACTGAAATACCATTCCAGAATACTTTAAGTATTTGTTTGATGAATTACTAGACTTTTTTGCTTGGTTTTCGGCCACGAAGACAACAAATTTAAAGGCTGACAAGGACTACTGGGTCTATTTTGCTGTTTTATTTGTGTCCGGTACGGATTTCACTTTTCCATCTGTACTCATATCGCAACTAACATTAAAAACAGCCCCTGGTTGAATGATTAATTTCCCTGTATTCACATCTCCTTTTACTTTACCTGTGCCTTTAATATCTAATGTATCAATGACTCTTATGATGCCCTCAAAAGATCCTTCGACGATGGCATTTTGACAATTGATATTTCCATTTACATGACCTGATTCTCCGATAATTACCCGACCTTGACATTCAAGATTACCTTCTATGATTCCATCAATTCGCAAATCATTTTGAGTAATGATTTTTCCTTCGATTTTAGTCCCATTAACAAGACTGTTGATAGCATTAGAATTAGGCACACTGGAAGGCTGAGACTGTGTCACTTCATTCTTTTTTGTATTACCGAACATTTTGAGATTGGTTTAAAAGTGAATAAAAAAAGCCCTTGCTTGAGAGTATCATACAAGGGCTTCGAATATACGTTTATTTTATTTAAAATCTAGGACAATAAACTCCTCTTTTCTCATTTCCACATATCAAATAAATAAGTGAAAGCTCAAAAGCACCATTTAGAGTCCCTCCTTCTTGTAATTTCGAAATATTGTAATCATAACTAAATCCTAACCCATAAGTCCCTGTATCAAAACGAGTTGTAAAAATAAGGGCATCAGAATGGATACTAGAAACGCTTGAACTGGATAATCTATACCATAAACCTGCTTGCCATCCCTGAGCATCTGCACCACTTCCTCCAACATCAAATCTCAAAGAAGAACCCAAATTTAATTGGTTGTGAGGACCTTGCACTAAAGCAACTATGTTTGGTACAAGAGATACACTATTTGACATAGCTAATGTCCCTCCTGCATGAAATGTATATTTAGAATTAAGTGGAACAGCGTCCGTGTTTGAGAAAGAAACATTTGGTCTATTTAGGTGAGCTGCTGCTACACCTGCATAAAAACTACTTCCTTCCTTAAAGTTAGAAAACCATAAAAGTCCGATGCCTATATCTCCATACAGGAAATTAGGCATTCCAATTACTCCTGGTGCCACATCTGGATCATATTGACCATTGCTGTGTTGTGATGACCATCTTAATTCGCTGGCCCCTTTTCTTATCGCCCATTGTCCGACTCCTACATCTGCACCAATAGAAAGATAATGTGAGGTTCCACGTTCACCACCCATCTTTTTAGAATAGGCTATGTGTAATTTACCCTGCATCATTCCGAATCTAGTAGCACCTGCAACATCTGCAAACACGGATGCACCAATACCAAAATAATCATCTCTACCAACTGGTTTTTTCTGATCATATCCAAAGCTAAATGTGTTATATGCTTCTGAACCAAGGACGGAAGCCCATTGGTTTCTAAGATTTGCAACAAATCTAGAATTACAATTCATTACACCTGTCATTGCAGGGTTTAATGTCTGTGGCGACATGTAAAATTGTGAAAAGTGGATATCCTGACCTGATAAGTTTAAACTTATCAAAAACATGGCTGCGAATCCTAATAGTCTTTTAATTGTATACATCCTTTTACGTTTCTGTATTTATTCAAACATCTATGCTGATGTGAATGAAATAAAATTAAGATATCTAATCTTAATTCACTCATCTATAATGAATTACTTGTGTTAATTATTCTCTAAAAGACCTTGTTAATTCATTAATTTAACAAAGTACCTTAATTTTAATAATCAATGGCACATTAAAGACTTCGGTAATGAAATTTATAACCAAAATAAAGCTAGAAAAAAGCTCTATTTGTCTTAACCATTGTCAAAGGGTGTTGACAATCGGCTCTTGTTTCGCAGAAAATATTGGAATTAAGATAAAAAATCTAAATATTTCTACTTTAATAAATCCTTTTGGAATAACGTACAATCCTGTATCTGTAGAATCTTGTATCAAAAAGATTATAAACAAAGGTAATATAAAAAAGGAGGAGCTACAATCATGCCAAGATATATTTGCACATTTTGATTTTCATGGTCGATTTAACCACGTAGAACGGGGGTTTGCTGCTACAAAAATGAATGAAGCTATTGATAATGCTCATCAGTTTATTCACCGACCATTAGACACTTTGATCATAACTTTAGGTACAGCTTATGTACACCGACACAAGAAATTAAAACAAATTGTCAATAACTGTCATAAAATTCCTGCTTCCAACTTCGAATTGGAGCTCTTATCCAACGATACCATTATTCAAAGTATCACACAATCAATCCAATTACTCAAGGTCATCCAACCTAAATTGCAAACGATTGTTACGATCAGTCCCGTGCGTCACATCAAAACAGGCTTAGTCGAAAATCAACTTTCAAAGTCTAAATTGATCCAATGTGCTCACGAAATTGTGGGAACTGAAGCTAATGTCAGCTACTTTCCATCCTATGAAATTATGATTGACGAATTACGAGAATATCGCTTTTATAATGACGACATGGTCCATCCTAGCCCATTAGCTACGAACTATATTTGGGAAAAATTCCAACAAACGTTCTTTGATGAGGAAAGTTTGGAGTATGCTGAAAATTTGGAAGCTTTCAATAAGATGATGAATCATAAATTATTACATCCACATGCAAAATCTTCTAAGGATTTCATTGATCTACTAACAAAAAAAGCACATGCTCTAAAAGAAAGATATCCGCGATTGAATATGGAAAGAGAACTGCACGAAATTAAGTTGAAGAAGAATCTAGGTTAGAATTAATATTTAACTATGTAGAAGATTCCTTAAATTATTTGGGGTCAGGTCATAAAAAAAACCGAATCTCGTCGGTTTTCTTTTTACTATATACCCTTTTAATTCCTTTGTTGATTCAAATATGTAGACCTTTGAAGATCAAATCAATAAGGTTGTGTCTATTTAAAAACTACATTTAAATACAAAGGCTCTACACGGAATTCTTTAGTGTAAAATAGTTTAGGGATTTCATATCAAACGCTTGAGAGAGCAACCTTGAATATCAAAACCGTCTTCATCGCAATTCGCATTTATCAAAAGAATCCCAGGTTTTTTCCCTACTTCAATGCTTCCATAAATGTCATGATAGTCTAAGGCGTGTGCACCGTTAATAGTGGCCCATTTTAATACTTCGTGAAATGAAATTCCGGATTGATATTTTAGGATGGTTTTCATTTCTTCCCAGATGGATAGTTGCCAATTGGAACTAAGACTGTCTGTGCCAATGACTAGTTTACAATCTTGCTCTAAAAATAACTGATAATTCGGCAGTGTATTTTCAATATATAAATTTGCATTTGGACAAGTGGCCCAGTAAATGTTTTCAGACCAAGTTTTCGCTTTTTTAAGATCAGCTGCTGTACACATTGTATTATGCACAAAAATGGTTTTTAGATCATCATTCATATATTTCAGAGCATAATCTATAGAATTGACCCCCTTTTCTGGAAAATCAGAAATGGGCATTCCTATATTGCTGAAAAAGTTGACCATTTCACCATTGTTTGTCTGGAACATTTGGTTCTCTGGTTGAGTTTCTTGGTTGTGAATGCTCACCACTTTTCCCGTTGGATTTGCTTGCTGGATATAACGAAAAAGTTCCGGACTTACGCTATAAGGTGCATGAGGAACCAAGGATTTTTCATTGAGACCTTCCTCGCTTTGAGCTTCGAAAGCTTCTGTGTATTGTTCAATGCTTGCCTGAGTAATATTTGGATTCATCAGATCAAACATTTCCACAAATGTGTAGTAACTTATCGGGCTTTTAGATTTGATTTTAGCAGTGTCGGATTTGTTGGAGATATCCCCAACTGCTTGAATTCCTGATTCAAACATATACCGATCAGCATTCACAATCGCTTGATCAATCTTTTCTTGGGGTACATCTCTTAGTTGGACTACCGAGGTGATAAAGGGGACCAAGCCTGTACCTGTTGGAATTCGATTTTGTAAATGTGATAATTCTAAATGGCAGTGAGTATTAATCAATCCGGGGATAATGGTTCCTTTGTGCTTTTGAATTTCCTCACCAGTTTGATTTGTTCCATCAGTATGTTTAGTGATTGGATCAATGGCTAATATTTCCCCTGATTCTTCGACAATAATTACATGATCCTTAAATATCTTTCCCTTACCATCTAGGATCGTATCTGCACTAATTTTGTGAGCTTCAATCATATTTCTTCGGATAACAATCCATTCAACATTCGAGGTTCGAAGTAGGTACTTTTTGGAGGCAAAGCAATATCATTATCGGCATGATACCTTAACTCTACTTCATTTATAGGATACAACATAAACCCTACTCCACTCGGTACAGCCATTACTTTTTTTATAACTCCATTCCACTTCTCCGTTCCTGGAACATAGGATAGACTAGCATCATATTTAACATCTTCTATTCCTAAAATTTTATTAAAAACAATATCATTCAGAATGGAATGATCTAAGACATGTTTTAGCGATTTATATTCTTCCAGAACGCTTTTCTTCCATTTAATTTTGTACCAATCTTCTTCAATAAACATACTCAATTCATGCTTCTTTTCAGGTTTGTAATTCCTATCAAATACTTCTATTTTACAAAATTTAGATAAGCTAGCTATAAATTTTGAAGGATTTGTTATCCCATCAATATTTACTACTCGATTATAATCGAAAATATCAAGTTCTTCAAACGGAATCAACAATGATATAAGGCTAGAAACTTTTGTTTTCATTCCTTCTCGACTTCTTCGACTCCATAGTAGGCTCGCGGTAGAACAACGGTGATGTCCATCTGCTATATAGACTTTTTTTATTTTTGATGCAAATATTTCTTGAATCTTCTTGATTGACGCGGTCTCTCTGATCTTCCAAAAACTATGACTTATTTGTCCTTTCTTCAACTGAATTTGAATGTGACAAGGTTTTTTAGTATTTGTATTAATGATTTCCTGAAGTGCTTTATTGGTTTTTTGATAAGCTAATAAGACAGGCTTTATAAAAGCTTTTCGTTGGATGATTAGATTTAGTTGTTCTTGTTCTTTTCTGGCAATAGTTTTCTCGTGTGGGACTACTTTTCCGTTGACTATTTCCTTCAAATCGATACTGCTGACAATTCCTGTAGAGCTTGACTTATGATTTTCTATTCGGTAAATATATATGGCTTTTTCTTCGTCCTTTTCAAAAAAATTATTTGCGTAATATTCTGGAAATTGAAACTTTGTTGTGCTGAAGAATGTGTCTGTAGATGCAATCCAATCCGTCTTGGGGAAAAGGCCTTTAAATGGCAATATTTTCATAGGTACATATTATTATGTAACAAATATATGAAGGGTCTATGTATTTATTTCATTCTCACCCAAAACAGTTAAATAAAAAATTTAGGACATGATTGCTGAGAATTTTAAAGCACTGTAATTCAGCGAAATAGGTGTCGTAGCTTACATATAATTTTTGTTTTCAAATTTATGAACCACTTGGAAGCTAGCTTGAAATCACTTTGAATCTTAATTTGGATCGTTGAGGATATGATTGATTTAGTCTAAGAGAAGAAGGAATACAGTTTTTCCTCGCAGTTATAACTTTTGTGAATTTCCAACTTTTATTTTTATAAATTTAAGTTCTACGGAAACACTAATTATTTGATCATTCTTAGATAACTATTGATCAAGAAATTCTTTTTGGAGTTGACTAAATTTTCCAATGCTTTATCCGCCTGTTTTGAGAATACATTGAGTTCTTCCATCATACGTAAAAACTCAACAGACTTATCATCCGACCCTTCTATTTTAGAAACTTCGTCTAGAAGGTCAATCATTGGATGTAATTCTTTTTCTTTTCTTTTTCTAATGATGTGTTTGAATGCCTTCCAGATATCTTTTTCTGCTACATAGTAATCTTTTCTTTGGCCTTTAATATCAATCTTGTGCAAGAGACCCCATTCTACAAGGGAGTGAAGATTCATATTAACGTTCCCTCTAGAGATTTTTAATTGATCCATAATCTGATCTGAATTCAATGCTTCCGTTTCTATGAGCAGCAAACCATGAATTTGACCCATTGTCTTATTTATACCCCAGTTAATCCCTAGCTCTCCCCAAGTCCTAATAAACTTATCTCTTCCTTCTAAGTATTCCATTTAAAAGATTGTAAATGATATTATATTAAATATGAAATTGAAAATATTGTTTAGAATAAATTACATTTTTTAAAATAAAATCTCATCTACTATAGAAATAAGAGCTTCATTTAACGAGCGAAAATCTACGAAAGTTATTACAAGAAAGGGGGCTTTGTCACTTCCGCCTGAAATATTTTGCTATTGATTTGAATTTTGATTTTGGTCCCAACTTTTCTATGATCATTATCTACATAACCCATTCCAATTGGAATTTGTAGAGAGGGAGACGAAGCTCCAGAAGTGACTGTACCTATTTGTATATCTTCTTCATTGAGAATTGGATATCCATTTCGTGGAATTCTTCTTCCTTCCAGAATAAAGGCGATTAAATAAGATCTTTTCTTATCTGCTTTTTTGGCCAAATACAAATCTTCTCCTAAAAATGATGGTGTTTTACCCGGTTTTGTAATCCAATTTAAGCCCGCCTCACAAGGAGAAATATTTTCATTTAGTTCGTTGCCGTACAAACAATATCCCATTTCTAATCGAAGGGTGTCTCTAGCACCTAAACCAATGGGAGAAATACCTTCTGAAGACACCAATAATTCCCAAATTGCAGCAACATGTTTATTTTCAATGTATATCTCAAAACCTCCAGAACCAGTGTATCCAGTATTGCTAATCAGCACATTTGGGATGCTGGCAAAGAGTCCTTTTGTGAAATGATAAAACGGGATTTCCTCAAGATTTATCTCTGTATGTTTTTGTAAATGTTTCTTTGCATTTGGACCTTGAATCGCTAGCAAACTTGTACGTTCAGAGATATTAAAAATCTTGGTATCAAAGGTATTGTATGCTTCTATGTGTTTTAGATCTTTGTCTACATTGGATGCATTTACGACAAGCATAAAAGCCATTTCACCATCTGCACATTTATCATCAAAGAGTCTATACACAATCAGATCATCTACGATGGTTCCTTGCTCCGTCATGAGGCAACTATACTGTGCCGCTCCTGGCTCTAAAACCGATGCATCATTACTACTTACGGTCTGAACTAGATTAAGAGCTTCTTTTCCTTTTACAATAAACTGTCCCATGTGGGATACATCGAAAACTCCCACATTCTCTCTTACTGTCTGGTGTTCTTCCGTAATTGGTCGATAACTTAGAGGCATTTCATACCCACCAAAAGGAACCATTTTTGCACCTAATTCTACATGGGCATCGTATAAAGTTGTTTTTATCATTATATGTTTTTTATAATTATGTCAGAAATTGAATCTCCAATTTGTAAGGTGTGTACTATATCCATACCGTTGATAACTTTACCAATAATGGTATAATTTCCATCCAAATGTGGTGTCGGAGAATGTGTAATAAACCATTGAGAAGATTCTGTATGAGGCCCTGCACTTGCTAATCCTACATAACCTTCATCGTTATAATAATAGGGCCCTACTTCAGAACGAATGGTGTAATCCAAGCTTCCATATCCATCTCCTCGATTACAACCTACTTGTACCACAAAATTGGGGACCACTCGATGGATCTTTTTGTCATTGTAATATTTTGATTCTACTAACTCTAGGAAATTTATTATCGAGGAGGGCGATTGGTCGGGATATAATTCTATTGTAAATACCCCTTTATTTGTTTTAACTACGACGAGACTTGAATCTTTAAATTGTTTCAACAATTCATAGTCAGGAATTTTAGTGCAATCAGGAACTGTAAGCACAGGGTCTTTTACCCCTTTTATTTTTGCCAATGCCTTTTCCATGGCATTGTATCCTTCTATGTCTCGAGGCAAAGTCAATGATGATTTTGCATCATCCAATACTTGAGCTGAATCAATTTCTGAAAGTATCCGACTATTCTCTCCAGCTAGAGAATTCCCAATGGCGGCAATGGCCCCCACATCTCCTGAAGACAATCCTTTTTGAAAATATTCCCAAATTTTCGCCTTTGCATAAGATGTTCCACCCTTAAAAGATTTTTCAAAATTAGGGCTACTAGAAATATCTGCTAAGGACTCATAAATTGCAGTCGTTACCGCTTTGTTTTCCTCTCCCTCTAATAATTTATGCACATCTCCATAGCTCAATGGATCTCTTCCTAATACTCGGATATACGCCGCTTTTTCAAAAGGATCACTTGCTTTTTTAATTTCATTAAGTAATTCCCATCGATTGGCATTGATAGTTTTGCTGTAGTGATAAGGAACGCTGGCAAGGACAGATTCATACAGCTTTGCTTTGATGGAATAATGTCGGTTTTGCTTAGCCATATCTTTATAGAAATAGGCATCATCTTTATTCCCGTTTGAAATAAAAAAGTCTGCAGCTAATTGGGCTATAGTGAGATCTTTATGATCTAACAATTTCATCATACGTTCGGCTCCAATAATATATTCTTGATTACCGATTGCTTTCAACAGATTCACTTTGACTCGATAATCTTGCTCTAATTCTAATTGATCCATTAAAGAAGTTTGTACTTCTGGATCTTGAATTTTAGTTAAGCATTGAGCCAATGCCATTTTGATTAAAGGATCTTGTTCTTTAGATAACGCTTGTAGTATCTGAAATTTATATTGATCAATATTTAAGTTTTTTGATCTAGCTAAATAATGTGCACACATCAATCTAACTTCATTTGGATATGCGCTGTCATTCAGATATTTGATAATGGTTTCGGTACCTTTCGGATTATTCATACCTCTAAGCGCAAATCGGTAGAGTCCTCTTACCTGGCCTAATAATAATAAGGTGTCTGTTTCTCTATAGGTGCTGATGGTGGATAATGCTTCTAGCATTTTAGCATCACCAAGCTTTCCCATCGATTCTAGAATTTTACTATTACTCAAATTATCTACGGATAATGTGTCTCTAGAAATAAAAGCTTCTACCAATACTTTTTGAGAATTTACGGATCCAATTTGGCCTAGAGCATAACTTGCCATAGCTTTGACATCATGGACAGGGTCTTTCATCAAAGAATCTAGAATCGGCAATGCAGTATCTGTTCTGAAGGAGGAAAAAGCTTTTGCGACTAAATATCTGTAAGTTGGATCTTCATGACTAGCATAGACTGCTAAACTGTCTCTTTGTTGTAAGATTTCGTATCGAAGGATATCTTTTACAATGGGGTCATTGATATCCACCTTGACATCTGTCAAAATTTGGGTTGTTTCAGGGACACACCCTATAACAATGAGAAGCAGTCCTAAAATAATATGCTTTAAGTTCATGAGTATCAATTCTGCATTCAAAAATAGTCAAAACTATTAGTTAACGGTATTCTAGTAGAATATTAACATGGTCAGACTTATATTTGCATCTAATGGCAACACCACAAACAGCAGCATTTCATACATTGGGTTGTAAACTCAATTTCTCTGAAACATCCTCCATACGCAGAATGTTTGAAGATCATGGCTATGGGACTGTTGAATTCTCTGATGCGGCTTCTGTATATGTCATAAATACATGTTCGGTTACTGAATTTGCAGATAAAAAGTGCAGATATGCAGTTAGAAAGGCACAAAAAAACAATCCAGACGCAAAAATTGTGGTCATTGGATGCTATGCGCAATTAAAACCTACTGAAATTGCCGAAATTCCGGGCGTAGACTTGGTTCTAGGTGCGGCACAAAAATTTAGAGTTCTAGATTATATCGATAGCTTATCGCAATCCCCTGGTAAAGGGCTCGTCATTGCAGGAGATGTAAAAGAGGCAAATAGTTTCCATGAGTCTTTTTCTTTTGGGGATCGAACTCGAACTTTTCTTAAGGTTCAAGATGGATGTGATTATAAATGTACTTTTTGTACTATTCCGTTAGCAAGAGGTAATTCGAGAAGTAATACGGTAGCAAAGGTGATAGAAAACACCCAACAAATTACAGATAAAGGAGTAAAAGAAATTGTTTTGACTGGCGTGAATTTAGGAGATTTTGGAAATGGAACAGCAGTAATAGAAGGTCTAAAGCCCAAGAAAGAAGCACTATTTGTCGATCTAATTAGGGAATTGGATGGAGTAGCAGGCATCGAGCGATTTCGAATATCATCCATCGAGCCAAATCTATTAACAAAAGAAATCATAGATTTTGTAGCTCAATCCAAGAGATTTGTGCCTCATTTTCATATCCCTCTACAATCAGGATCAAATGAGATTTTAGCGAACATGAAAAGGCGCTATCGATCGGAATTATATCGTGATCGAATCGATTGGATTAGACAGCGTATGCCGGATTGTTGCATTGGTGTGGATGTGATTGTTGGATTTCCAGGGGAAACGAATCAGCATTTTTTAGAAACGAAAGAATTTATTCAATCTTTGGATATAAATTATTTGCACGTTTTCACCTATTCAGAAAGAGCCAATACGTCTGCTGCAGACATGCTGGGTAAGGTGAATATTGAGGTTAGAAGAGACAGAAATGCTCAATTAAGAAATTTATCTGCCTTAAAAAAGAGAGAATTTTATCGACGCTTTGTGGGAGTTGAGATGGAGGTATTAATTGAAAAAAGTCACGAAGAAGGATTTCTAACAGGTTTTACGGCTAATTATTTAAAGGTTCAGATCGAAGGTCAAGATGATCTTGTCAATAGCATTCAAAAAGTAAAATTAGAAAGCTTGTTGCCAAATGGATCGATGAAAGGGTCTTTGATTGCTGCTTTATGTGAATAACCCATTATTCATTAACTATATTTACGATTATTAGAACGAAAATCCAAGGTTCATAGAGAAGGATTTAAAGCTTGAGTCATCAATCATATTGAATTCGCTAAAAAATCCTTTTGCATATTCAAAGCTTAAGGATAAAAACATGAATTCAAATTCAGTTCCGAATACTAATCCAGCAGTTGCTTCATTGATTTTCGCAGGTAATTCGTGGGTATCTGGATGACTCCATAAGTAGTCGATAGACCCCAGTGCTATAAAGCTAAAATTGAAGACTCCTGACAATTAGAAGACTCTGGAAGCGAAACCTAGTCGACCATTTATGATTTTCATTTTTCCGTTGTGACTGAATGAAAATTTATTTTTGCTACATAGCCTACGAAGTTACATTTTAGTCCTGCAATAATCACAAAGCTGCCATCTCCCAATTTAGCGTCCATGTCGATGTGGTAACCGGTATCAGCATAACCACCAAGGGTAAAATTTTACTGTTGATTTTTAAAAGAAGTGGTGCCTGCATAGATAGTGCACCTAAGGCATAAAGACTTATGGAACCTAATAGAAATATGAATTGGAGGAAGATGGTAATGATTGTGGTCGTATGGTAGTAAATAAATGAAACACAAGTTGCTATTAACAATTTAATAACAGCAAGGTTATTTGCTTCAAAGGAAGTCGAAATTTGTAAATAAAGATTGAAACGAAGATTAATCGAAAAGTATAGTGTTTTAGTATATCAATATTTTGTTTGGCTGCTTCGTTTCCTATTTTTGTGAAAGAAAAAACAAACCACATGTATCCAGATTTGTCATATATATTGCACGATTTGATAGGTACTCCGGTGGATAATTGGACATCCATTTTTAAGACCTTTGGAATATGCCTAGCAATAGCCTTATTTTCAGCTGGATATGTAACCTATATTGAATTCAAAAGGAAAGAAGACGAAGGTCTATTGCCTAAAATTAGAATTAAAAAGCAGGATCGAGACAAATTGGCCATTCGAGAAGCGATCACCAATGGTCTATTAGGCCTATTTGTAGGTCTCAAGTTACCTTATGTTTTTATGAATTTTGAAAGCTTTAAACAAAATCCTGCGGGGGCCATTTTTTCATTGGATGGAAATTGGCTTTTCGGTATTTTAGGAGCGGGATTGTTTGGAGCTTACTATTATTATACTGGAATAAAGAACAAGACAGAAGCGACCACAGAACCTGGAGAATACCTTATTGCACCGCATCAAAAGGTAGGTGACCTTATGCTTTTGGTAGGTATTATGGGAGTGATCGGAGCCCGACTATTTTCAGTGCTGGAAAACTGGGATGACTTTGTGGCAGATCCTATCGGTCAATTATTTTCTGGCAGTGGGTTAACAGTTTTTGGTGGCTTGATAGTGGGATTTATTGCCGGCTATATATACATTAAAAGGCTCGGTTTAAACCCGATTCATATGATTGATGTTGCAGGACCTGGTCTAATTATGGGAAGTGGGATGGGACGTTTTGGTTGTCATTTTGCAGGAGATGGCGATTGGGGTATCGTAAATAATGCCCCCACTCCTTCTTGGTGGATTTTACCTGATTGGGTATGGGCGTATGATTACCCAAGGAATGTTTTACGTGAGGGCATATCAATAGAAGGATGTGAAGGAATATATTGTAATCGATTAGCCGAGATGGTCTACCCTACTCCAATCTACGAAATTACTATGTTTCTCATTATCTTCATAATTTTGTGGGTCCTCCGCAAGCGAATCAAAATTGCAGGACTCCTTTTCTTTATATACATGATTTTTGCAGGAATTGAGAGATTTTTGATAGAGGGTATAAGAGTCAACCCAAGATATGAATTAATAGGATTGGATTGGTCATTGTCTCAGTGGATTGCTGTTGGATTCTTTGTTATAGGAGTGGTTGGGATTATTTACATTCTGGTGAATAAGGAAAAGTTTAAATATGAAAATCAGATGGCTCCGATTGTAACCATTCCTACAGGTTCCGTATCTGCTCCTTAGCGAAGCAGAGTTTATAATAACCTTCGTTAGCTTAATCTACTTTGCGTTTATTGATGCAAAAAACTGAAATGCATTTATTGATTTTCCTTTTTTAATTCCTAAAAGTATGAATGAATGTTCTGGGATTTTTAATTTTGTGAATAGCACATTCAAGAAATGAAAGAAGATATTCATCTAATATTCATACTAATATTTCTGCTGATTGCTATTCAATCATGTAATCAAAATCAAGAAGGACAAACTTCGGACCTTCCTAAAATCCAATCCACTAATCAGTTGCAAGCCTTAGACGCTTCGGATGCATTGAAATATAAACCATTGGTCTTGAAGGGAACTGAAATAGCTTACAAAGAACTTACATTCGAATCCCAAGAACCAAAAGTAGCGTATCATAATGGAAAGCCATTTTCTGGAGCCTCTGTCTACACATTGCCTAATGGGCAAATTTATATTTACGATAATTATGTGGAAGGGATAAAGCATGGCAATTATAGACTACAAAAAAATGGTACTGATGAGGAAGGAAATCCCAATAATACGTTTGAAGTTGGAACATTTGACAAAGGGAAAATACATGGTCTTCAGCTTACCTATTACGATGGTCCAATTGGGCCACTGAAAAAAGTATCCTTTTATGATCATGGAAAGATGGATGGTCAATGGTCATCATATTATAGAACTGGTGCTCAATGGACTAGAAGAGATTTCCATGATGGTGTCCTCAATGGTAAGGTATTAGTATGGGACGAGGCTGGAATTCTAGGCAAAGAATATACCTATAAAAACGGATCTATGATTGAAAAAAATAATCATTTTGAAAACAAATAGTAAAACAAATCAACCCCCCGACCTCCCGGACCAGCTTACGAGAGCGGAAAACAGTTTGTTTTGTGTCTATTATCTTAGATTCGATGAATTACCTAATACAATGCATGCCCATTGAGATCATGCGTCAAAATATCACTCATATAATTTAGATAAGGTCTTATTGCCTTATAATGCTTATTAAGCGTTTGTGCAAAACCTGGACTCAACACCTCTTTATCAGTGAAATTGACATTGACATACATGGATTTATGTTTTAGAATCTCCACGGCTGGATGTTCTGGATCATAACCTCTTGGAGCATTTTTAAGTTTTTCGCCATGCAGTTCTCCAAAGGTATCTTTAAACTTTTTACCATTGAGTATTTTCATGAGTGGCTTATGGTCTGCTATAATTTGATCTCTTATTAGTTTCAGATCCTCAGAGTTAGGATTCCAGAAGCCACAACCTAGTTGGCTTTTACCGCCGGGAGAGATAGAATAATAGTACCCACCCCTGAGATAAGGAGTATCTCTTTTCATCCTTCCTGCCATATGATTTTTGTAAGGACTTTTATCTTTTGAAAATCGTACGTCACGATAAATTCTAAACAAACTTTGTTTTCCGGACATCGGTATCAACTGATCGTGTTGTAACATTAGGCTCATAAGATCATCTGCAAATTCGATCATATTGTTGTGCATTATATCGTACCGGTCTTTTTGAGATTTAAACCATTCTCTATTATTGTTTTTTTCTAAATCTTTAAGAAATTTAAGAGTCGATTTTTCTATGGTCGCCATTATTTCGAAGGGTTTTGGGAGTTTGAGAGACATCTTGTTGAGGTACGAAGGTAAAAATTTTATTACAGCTCAAGTATAATCACTGAAGGAAGGATTCCAAAGAGAAGATTTCAATCTATCGTATCAATGTAACGTTTCCGATGAGTAGTTCTTCTGTATTGTCAGGATGTATTATTTGTACATGGTATGCAAATACGCCCGCATTTAGATATTCCCCATTCAACTTGCCATCCCACCAGCAATCTTCACAATCAAGAGAAAAGTTTTCATTTATAAAAATCAAATTACCCCATCGATTATAAATACAATATCTTCCAATAGTCGCATCATAATTTTCTTTAAAACCCAATCTAAATTTATCATTAGCTAAACTTGGATTAAATATATTAGGGGCATAAATGGGACAATTATCAGATTCTATTATAGCTTCACGAAGTTCAACACAACCTAACTCATCTGATATTGTTAATTGATAATTTCCATAATCTAAATTTGTGAGATTATCCTCTTTGACGGCATTATTATGATCCCATTCGAAGTTTAGTTCTCCAACTCCGCCTTGAGCAGTAACTCGAATGGATCCATTTTGTTCTAGACATTTAGTGTTTCTAGTTTCGATGTTTACTTCTATATTAGGACTTGAGTTTATGGTGATATCTTTGTCCGATTCACAATCATCTTCATCTTTCAGATAAACAGTATAAAGCCCAGCTTCATCGATTGTAAATTCGGAATTTTCTGTATAATTTATTTTATCTAATGAGTATTGTAATGTCCCCAACCCCCCAGAGGCAAAAACATTGAATGTCCCACTAGTTTGATTACAAATGATTGGTTTACGCATCTGCACACTATCTATGAGGGGCATTTCGCTTTCGTCAATAGTTAGAGTTTCACTATAATTACATCCATTCTCATCTACAACTCCTATTTGGTAAGTACCAGCAGGCATGTTTAAGAATGATTCATTCTCTATAAATTCTTCTCCATTTAAGGAGATCTGAAGGCTGGTCACAAGGCTGAAAAAATTAGGACTGACATTAATAATACCATTATCCAATGCACACCGAGTATCTACGGAGAGATAATCTAATTCGTAAATAGGTATATCATTTACAAAAACAAAAATATCAGCTAAACATCCCTCCTCATTAACGACAGAAATTTGATGAAAACCAGATTCTATATTTTCAAAAATAGTTTGTTCACTAAATGGAGCTCCATTAAAACTATATGTATAAATTTGATCAGAAGTATTATTTATCTGTATAGTTCCGTTTTGCTGACCACATGTTAAGGGGGTTACAGACACGAGGTTATCTTCTCTTAGATCATACCCTTGATAGCAAAATCTCAAATTGTCTAATCCTAAGCCAAATGCACCAGAAATATTTCTTTCTCCTTCCATGGTTATAGAATAAATCGTCGTATTACAATCGACTGGTAGTAATGTCCAACAAGTGGACAAACCATCTCCAGTGCCTGGGTCTCCGGCAGACACATTTATGGATGCGATTAGATTACCGGTGATGTCTCTTGCTTCTAAATAAAATTCTTCGTCGAAGTCCATATCCATAATGCAACCTTCCACCCTATTCACAGGTACCTCAAAATAGATGACTATGGTTTCGGAGGAAAGTCCATCCAATGATCCATCATCTGTAAGAAAGTATTCACCTACATCTTCTGAAGGCGCACAACGATCATCGCCATAATTGCTACCGAAGGCTACTGTCGGACTTCCTACCTTTGCTAAGATTGGAAATCCACCGGATTCAAGTTCAAAACGCACTCCAAATTCTTCAAGATATTGGTCACTTACTAAATCTAATTCCCTAAATCCAAGTGCTTCAAGGTCCTCAAAGTCAATTGTGAAACATTCACCTGTTTCATCTTGTGAAATGACGTTTAAAACTAAGAGAATTGAAAATATTGTAAAAACAAATTTCATTGGCAACGTTGTACAATGAAGTTACTGAGTAATAATTATTTTAAGAATTTATCAGTCGAAAAATTTAGAATTACCACTTTTATGTCGCTGTTAAGCCTGTATTTGGCATTTATAGATAGAATTATGACAAAAAAAAGCCAACTAATTTACTTAGATGGCTTTTCTCGATTTTAAAACTTATAATTATTCTTCAGAAGAATCAGGCACTACCTTGTCTACGGCATCGTCGACCTTTTCTGAAACAGTACCAGCCATTGATTTAGCTGATTCTACTGCATCTTCTATCACTCCAGAAACAGCTCCAGCAAGTCCAGCTAAAATTCCTCCACCAGCTAATTTTTGACTGGTTGACAATCCTTCAGATTTTTCATCCCCAGCCTCTTTGGCGTCTTCTACATTTTTCACGTTTAGATCTTTTGCATCTCCAGCAAGATCCGCTTTTGTATCCGTCAAATCATCTATTTTGTCTGTGATCTTATCTTTAGCCCCAATAACTGCACCAGCTAGGCCGGCAATCAATCCGCCCCCTGCCAATTTCTCACCTGTAGATTTTTCAGTAGCCTCAGTTTTAGTTACATCTGAAACTTCTTTTGCTGCATTTTCAACAGATTTATTTAGATCGCTTTTTTCTTCGTTTTTGTCATCTACAATGTTGTCTGTTAATTCATCTATTTTATCTGTGATCTTGTCTTTTGCACCAATTACAGCGCCAGCTAAACCCGCAATTATTCCACCACCTACAAGTTTCTCTCCTCCAGATAAGCCTTCCATTTTATCTTGAATAGCATCTTTTGCCCCAGATAATTTATCAACTATGGAATCTTTTGCATCACTAGCTTTATCTGCTGCTGTATCTTTTATATCTGCTGATTTTTCTGATAGTGCTTCTTTTGTTTCTGCGGCTTTTGCTTTTACATCTGCAGTTTTTTCGCTCATGGCATCCTTTGCCGCTCCAGCCTTATCGGCTAATGCTTCTTTTGCATCACTTGTCTTTTCTACAACTGAATCTTTTATATCTGCTGATTTTTCTGATATCGCTTCTTTTGCATCTGTAGCTTTTGCTTTTACATCTGCAGTTTTTTCGCTCATGGCATCCTTCGCCGCTCCAGCCTTATCGGCTAATGCTTCTTTTGCATCACTTGTCTTTTCTACAACTGTATCTTTTATATCTGCTGATTTTTCTGATAGTGCTTCTTTTGCATCTGTAGCTTTTGCTTTTACATCTGCAGTTTTTTCGCTCATGGCATCCTTCGCCGCTCCAGCCTTATCGGCTAATGCTTCTTTTGCATCATTTGCCTTTTCTGCCACTGTATCTTTTATATCTGCTGATTTTTCTGATAGT